>Ga0307928_10000632_pt1 | contig 26513 bp, 38 predicted proteins | sample AceLakmetagen232_FD_201815 | JGI IMG/M metagenome (GOLD analysis project Ga0307928, IMG submission 201815) | Saline water microbial communities from Ace Lake, Antarctica - #232 | ecosystem: Environmental > Aquatic > Non-marine Saline and Alkaline > Saline | place: Antarctica: Ace Lake... | reverse complement strand
GGAACGTGGTCGTGCAGGTGAACGCAAGCCCCGACGTAGATGTCTGCGCCGGAAGATACAGGGTCCCTTCAGAGGACCCGTGGCCTGTCGATATCCCGTGCTTGGTGGACACTACTCTATTTTGACCTCGCACCGCCACAGCCATTGCTCGTTCGTCGGGTGCAGGCCGTGGTCGTGTACCATGCGATCCAGAGCCGTCGCGGCCGAGTCATTCCACAGCACAAACTCCCGCCATGTGAAGTTCGCCTCGGTCGAGTCGACGCCGAGCCACCAGTTGAGGCTGACCCCGTTCGTTCCCCGGGTGAAGGAATCGCACATCGCAATGTGCTGGCTGTCCGCCGTGCATTGCAGCCCCGTCATCGACGTGTCGGTCGCCGTGGAGTCGATGCCGACCCCGATCCAGCAGCTATCGTCGAAGTGCGCCGTGGAGTCCCCAGCCATCTGCCCGAGAATCAGCCGGATGCCGGGGGCCAGGAACGTGTTGGGCGTAACCGTGTGCGCATACTCGGCACCCGCCGAGTACTGGTACAGATGCACATACCCGGCAAGCCTGGCCGGCTGCGGTGAGCCGAGAAGCACAAGCCCCAGCAGCAGGCTCAAGGTCATGGAGTGAACTCCTCCACTGCCACCGTGACTGTCACCGTGATGGACTTGCCCGCCGCCCACGACTCACTGAGCCCGGTGCGCTCATAGACCTCGGCCGGAACGTCATTGTAGATTTCCAGCTTCGCCAGCGTCGTCGCCCCGGCAGGAGCCGTCGCCGTGACCTTCCACACAACGGACGTGTCCGACCGCGTCCCCCCACTGGTCGCTATCCCGACAGACGTGGACACTACGGAACCCAGGTCGTCGGTGAACTTCACGACATCGAACGGGGAGTAGGAGTTGGCGTACTGGAAATAGTTGGCCATCTTCTCTATGAAGTAGGCGTTCAGGCCGGTGTCGGATGCGTGCGCCTTGAACGTGTGAGTCCACTGGACTTCCAGCGTCTCATCGTCACCCACTGCCTGACTGATGGTGGCGTCGGTCGCGTAGATGGCTACGGCCCCGGTCGCCGGGGAGTGCAGCATCTTGACCTCGCTGACCGTCACGGACGCGCCGGTCTCGTTCTTCCACGACGCCGTGCCGGTGAACTGGTAGCCCCCGCCCCCGGAAGCGACCGCCCCATTCGACGTGTTCTTATCGACAGAACTCGCCCCCGAGGCATACATGAACCGGATGTCCGAGAACGGGCGGCTGGTGCCGCTCTGCGCGATGTACCAGACGGCCTCGCCTATCATCGCGGACTCGACCCCGTTGTGCTCGGCCTTGTGGACCAGCGTCCTCGTAACGACCGGCTTGCCCCTGGCGTCGAGCACCGGGCACCCGAGAGCGTCCTTCACTTCCTTGATGAGCCACGCCTTTACCGTGTGTGTAATTGTCATTGCTATTCTCCTTTGTCCGCGACCACCGCCTGCGTATCCTTGGGAACCGCTCCGCGCATCCGGTCGAACTCCACCGGCAACGAATCCAGACACCCTACCGTATCGGGAGAGGCGGGAATCGACTCCGGGACCGGCGCCGGCCGGCTGATGCTGTCGACCACGGCCCGCGACACCCCCGACTTGAGTGCTGTATGTTTGCCCAACGCGATGAGAATGGCGAGGCTCTTATCCAGGCCGGTGATTGCCTTTCCGTTCTCCTCGGTCTGCGCCTTCACTTCTACGACCTCGGTTGAGCACCGGGAAATCGCCCCCGCCGTCGCGGTAATCTTGGCGTCCTGAGTCACGTTCTGCCGCACCGACCCGGCAACGCCAAGCCCGATGGCAATCAGCAGACTGGCGGCCCCCGCGATACCCCACCTCCGCATCGGCGCGCGCATCGGGCAGGCCCTATCCAGCTTCTTCCGAAACCCCTTCAAGGTATCGGCGAACCCGGCCAACACCCCGGCTACCATACGGTCCTGCATCTGGAACAACTGCTCGATGAGTCCGGCCCCCAGCGCACTATCCCGGCCGTGGGTCCGTATCTTGTCACTCAAGCACTTCCGGGCCTCCTGCTGCTCGGCTTCAAGTCGGCGCTGCTCGTCGTCGGTCATCATACTTTCCTACAGCCCGCCCAGCCGCCGCGATTCGCAGACGAGTATCAGCCGCGCCCTGATGCGAACTCGACCATCTTGGGGGTCGGTAGTGCCCCAGTTGAGGTAGATGTCGCCACTGGTTATGCGTTGCGCAATGTCAAGTATCTTCAACCCGTATTCGCTGGGCGATGTCGTGTAGCCTGTAACATAAGTTGCGGCGGTAGATGCCTCTACGATGTCTTTGTCTGTTACTGCGATCAAGTCGCCAGCCGATGCCGGTGATGTACCGACACCAATGTTGACACTGTTTGTAGGAGAGCCGGTGATTACCACGGAATCCAGCCGCAGGTAGGCGCTTATGGGCACTAGCGAATCCGCTACATTGACGGTTAGCATCCGCGCCGAACCCGAGTCAGGCGTGAGGAAGTTCAGCGTGTCGTCAATCGTGATGGTCGTGGAGATGAGCCGCTTCCCGGTGACGAGCCAGCAGTAGCCCACGGAGTCGGTCACTAACTCGTCGTCGCGCAGGCCCGCGTCGAGGTCGAGGTTGCCAAGCAAAGTGCCAAATCGACCACGATCAGCCATGACCACGTTACCAGCATGCACAGAATCACCAGCCCCTATAAATCCAGCATTAATTGTAGATCGAGCAGCGGCAGTGGCACTCGTCCAATCTTCAGGAACATAAATAACATCACCACAAATAGTATCTGCCGATGCCGAGCCCACAACCTTTAGCGCATTGGCCGCTGGAGATACAATACCAATGCCCACCTTGCCGTCAAAATGAGTAGAATCGGCATCTACCGTTAGCAATTCATCCACGCCATTAATTTCAGGCGTTACTACATTGGTCGTGAAGTTGCCAAGAGGCGACCGCGTGGAATCGGTGAAAATGCCAAGGGGTGACGTAACCGATGTCGTATACTCAGCAAGAGGTGACCGCGTGGAATCGGTGAAAATGCCAAGGGCAGATGTGACTGAGGTCGTGAAAGTTGCCAATGGCGAAGTAACCGATGTCGTGAAGTTGCCAAGAGGTGACCGTGTGGAATCGGTGAAAATACCAAGGGGCGAAGTGATCGATGTCGTATACTCAGCAAGAGGCGACCGCGTGGAATCGGTGAAAATGCCAAGGGCAGATGTGACTGAGGTCGTGAAAGTTGCCAATGGCGAAGTGATCGAGGTCGTAAAGTTGCCGATAGGCGACCGTGTAGAGTCGTCGAATACCGCATTACCAGCAACCTGCAAGTCAGCTACGGGCGTCGTCGTCCCAATGCCAACCTTGTTCTCGAATGAAAACGAATCAGCCTCAAACCTCAGCATTGACCGCCCGACAACGGCATGGACCAATATCGTATCTCCGGTCCCATTGTGGAAGTAGGCGCTGCTTATGCTATCCGCCTCGTCGTTGTGGTGGAACGCATGGGTGTCCGTCGCAACCGCCGAACTCCTGTCGACGTAGCCCTGAGTTACCGCCACAGACTCCGCATGAGCCGCCCACAGGTAGACGTTACCCCCGGCCTCGAACAACACCGAATCCCGGGTACGCCAGATACCCGACACCCCGTTGATGACCTGAATGAGCACCGAGTCTCCCTGCCCGTACGCGAAGTAGATACCATACGCGGAGTCCCCTGCCGTATCCCAGTGGAATGCCGTAGTATTCCCGCCCGCGCCGACCCACCACACGCGGAACGCCGCGGTATCCATCGACACCGTCCCGGTAGCCACAATCGGGTCCACGCTGAACGCCATCATCGTGCCCTCGGCGACCGACGTCACCGTCCCTGCCCCGCTGGTGATGCGCTTCGATGACCGCCACGGCAGGTGGTTGGCCCCCGCGAACACGACGCCCGCAATCAGGCCGAGCAGTGCGAGCCGCCTCATCTCGACTCCTGGGTTGCGAGGTAGTACTGGTAGCCAATGTAGGCCGAGTCACTGTTGTCGGTGTCACCCTCATGGATGAAGCGGACATACCGGCAGATGTTCGGGTAGTACTGCCACGGCCCCGAAGTCAACTCGGCCCCGGTCGTGTCCGTCAGCCCCCCGATGACGTTCAGCTTCACCGTGTCCTCGAAGTAGCAGGGGAAGTTGGTGTCACCCGCCCATTGGAAGAACGTGCTGACATGAGACGAGTCCAACGTCCCGGGGACTACCCACTGGCGCCACCTCATGCCCTCATACGGATGCTCCTCCACTGACATCCACTTCGTAGTGCAACGCGCAGCGGCCCCACTCAGAACCGTGGTCCGCGACCCGTCCCGCAGTCGCAGCGGAACACGGAAGAATCCCATTGCGACACACACGGACAGCAGCAACGGGATGATGATATACCTATGCCTCGTCATTATCGGACCTCCCGGTTGTGCCGCGGTCCATCTTCCCCATGACCAACGGCTTCTCGTCTCTCCCGAGTCTGAAATACGTTCGGAGTTCGTCGTTGTAGAGCCCGGTTTCCGTGCCGGGGCTGAAGAACTTGCGGTCGTCCGTAATCTGGAAACACGCCCACCACAGCCCGGCCCGACCCAGCGAGTACGGCATGTCGGGCACGTCCTCATTCGCTGAAATGAACCGTGGCGCACGCTGCCCCCACACTTCAATCCCATCAGTAGCCGTCCAGTTCGGCGGCGGGTAGAGCCGCAGTTCCGTGACGGCCTCGGTGACTGAGGCCCGGACCAGCGTAGCCGAGCAGTGCGTCGGCGTGGACGAAGTGACTTCCCCGCTGTCCTCGTTGTGCTGCAACGCAGCCGGGTCCTCGGGGGTCAGTTCAGCCTTCAGCGTGGAGCCGTCCATCAGCCTCACCGTATCGACCCGCAGGTACTCACCGTCAATCGAGTACCTGCCTTCGCCGTCTTCGATGTCTGCCGTGGCGAACGAGTGCAAGCACAGCGTATCTTCTGCGACCTTGCGCCAGCCCTCGTTCAGCAACTCGATAAGCTCCTCGTCCTTCCATGTGGACTTATCGGTGTTCTTCGTCCGCACCCGCAACAGCCTCAGATACGTCTTTAGCTTCACTTCGCCACTTCGACCCGCAATGCTTCAGGCATCGGCGGGTCAATCCCCCACTGCCCCCGGAACATGGCCGAGTACGTCAGCGCAAGGTCTTTCAGGCTCGCAACCCGCTCGGTTATGCCCCTGGCCTCACACGCCATCCACGCGCTCAGGATGTTGACCCAGTCGGTCAGGTCGTCGTTGATCGTGTAGACATCGGTGCTGTCCGTCATGTCAGTCGGGTTGTCGACGTAAATCTCGACCACCGTTAGCGCAGACGGCGGCGACGGCTTGACCTGAACACGCTCCCCCATCTCACAGGCGACAAAGGACACGTTGTCGGCCGAACTCATTACCGACGTGCTATCAAGGAACTGCGCCACCCCGACAATGGGGATGCGCTCCGAGAACGTGATGTCTTTGGAAATCGAGACGATGCGCCCCGCAGAATCCTGCTTGTCGAAGTACGCCGGGGACATCGAAGCCGCAATCGTGTGGTTCTGGCGTTTGACCAGCGGCCCCAACGCAGCGGTCGAACCGGACGCAATCAGGCCCTTGACCACGAATCGCTGCGTGAAGTTTATCCACTGCGTCAGTTCAGTGGTCTGGAACAGGCCTTTGCTCCCCGCTTCGGGATGCGTCCCGATGATGGCCCGTACCTGGTTCAGTCCGGTAGCAAGTGTCATAGTACCTCCCGGCAGGGGCGGGGGGCTTTACGCCCCCCACCCCGGTTACTCATCAGTCAGGCGCGTTCCTGAGCGAATCCGACAGCGCGATGCCGGCCAGCGTCGCACAGTGACGCGGATGGCCGACCATCTCCCAGTCAACCTGGAAGCTCGCAGCGTACACGGCCTTGCCGCCCGCGTTGTTGTCCTGTCGCCGCCAGATGCCGTCCTGGTCCGGCAGGAACCCCGGCTTGTCACACCACCGGAGTTTGACGCCGTCGTCGTTGGGCTTGTCGAAATCCACGAAGTCGATGACGTGGTGGCGCCAACCCGGGATCGAGTTGATTACCACCTTTTTCTTCTTCAGCGAGACGCTTCGGTAGGTGAGGTTGTCGTCTTCTCCGATGTCGAGCCTGGACTTCTTCTTGATCTGCCGGAAGGACTGGTCGATCACGTCGGACAGGGCCTCACAGGTCGCCGGACTCGCCATCGCGTCCGTGAACGGACACAGGGCGTTCCCCGTCCGACTGACGAACCGCGCGAACAAGGACTGGAGCATCCGCGGCTTCGGCGCTACCGCCGCGCCCTCGGTGCCGGCCCACATCAAGATCGAAGACCAGTCAGCGTAGGTCGTCCGGTTCAGGTTCGCATAGACCTCGTCCTTGTAGCGAACGGGGTAGCCGTCCACGATGATGTCCGAGTTGGGGTTGATCAAATCCCCGAACCCGTGCATGTAGGTGTCCCGGCTGCCCGAGCGGATGATGCGCGACCCGACCGTCCACGTCGATGACCCGATGGTGATTTGCTTCGTGTCGAGGTTTACGGCCGTGATTTCCTTCGCGTCGATTTCCTTGGACCCGGATGAGTCGTAGGAGTCGACGATCATGCCCTTCTTCACTTGCTGCATGTCCGTCAGGTTGACGGTCACGCCCGTATCGGCGTTGGTCGCCACGGACAGCCAGCCCTCGTGCTGCCCGAGAACGGACTGGTTCGACAGAAGTGCCCAGTCGGCCAGGAGGTTCTGGAACGATGCGTGCTCGATCGTAACCGACGGCGGCCCGATGAGCGCACCGGCCTTTTTGGCCCGGCTCGATACTTCCATCGGAATCCACAGAAGGTTCAGCCCGTACTTCGCAGGCTTGGTTGTCGGGGAGGCGTAATCCGGCCTCGTCCCGGCCTCGTCTCGACCGCGACCCGTGTAGGTCCCGGTGACTCGGACGGTACGATACCAGTAGTTCGCGTTCCCCTCGATCTTCACTCCATCCCCGGACTTGTCCTTGATGAGCTTGAATATCGTCGCCTCGTGCATGACGACATCAGCCATCATCCCGCCGACTACGGCGAGAGTGTCCGAGTGGTCAGTTGTTTTCGCTGCCGCTGTGCTCATTTTGTGCTACTGCCTTTCCGACGAGCCCCAGTTCCGAACCCTACCCACCATACTGCTCTTTGTGGAGTTCGGCGGCTCTCAAGACATCGGCCTTGGTTTTGGTCCCCGGCTCCATGTCTATGAGCTTCTGCAACTCGTCACTTGGCGGCGCGGGCAAGCCACCGGAAGGAATCCGACCCGCAGCAGTCTCCTGTGCCAGTTCCCGAGCCTTCTTCTGCACTTCCGCCTCCGTCCCGTAGTGGGTGCGGAGGTAGGCATCGACGTACTTGGCGATCTCGGGCAGTCTCAGGTCGTAGCCTGCCTTGCCGTCGAGTATGTCGCTCGGGTTTTTGTCCATCGCGAGCAATTCGGACGTCTGGATCAGGAGCTTGCCGTGAACGGTGTCGGGAGTGTAGGCCGGGACCGCCGCTCTCGCAGCCGCCCGGTCTTTCTCGACCGTGTCCCTCAGCCGTTCTTCGAGCCGTGCTTCGTCTTCCTTTTTCTTCTCCGCGCCGAGTTCTGCAAACTTATCGTCAATCTTCTTATCGAGACCGGCCAACTCCTTTTTGTTCGCGTCTTTCGCCCGCATCAGGAGTTCCACGACGGCGGCGGTCCCGCCCTCGAAATCCTCCCTCAGCTTCGTGCGAACATAGGTGTCCGCCGCCTCGGGGCTGGAGAGCGGATCGGGGTCGCCGGGGAACAGCTTGTCACGCAGCACCTTGGCGATACCCTCGGCATCGGTGGTCCGCGTGGCATTCATGTCCGTCAGCAGCCCTGCCTTCAGCTTCTCCAAGCCTGCCTTGTCCTCAGCGAGCTTCGCCCTCTCTGCTTCGAGTGCCGCGTTGTCCGCTTGCCGCTTCCGGGTGTAGTCCTCTTGCATCATGCCCTCGTTGCGGAGTTGCCGGATCGTCTTCTCGACCGGCTTGCCGTCCACGATGACACTGACCTTCGTACCCCCGACTGCGTCGTCCGTCGCGGCCTTGTCGAGCAAGGCTTGTACGTCCGCAGAGGAAATCTCTTTGCCGCTGTCGAGTTTGATTACAGTGGTCTCGACCTTGCCACCGTCGGATGTACCCGCGCCTTCCAACAGGAAGCGAGGAATTACTTGTCCGAATCTGACTGTCATAGGAAAGCTCCAGTCCGGGTCCCGTAAGGGTTGTCCGGGTTTAGAATCATCTGTCTACCGCCTCTTTCACCTAGAGCACGCCGCTACGGCGTGCCCTTTTCATTGGGGGTCTTCGGCGGTCTCGCATACCCCAGAGTACTGATGGTCACTGCCGTCGCAGAGTCGCCGACGGGCCGTTCGATAACCACACACTTCACACTTGAGTTGATCCGTGCGATTGCTGAGTCCGGGTAGTGAAGACCGACGCGGTTGGTGGAGTTGTACCCGTCTAGGTACTCTAGAATCGTGATGCTCCACTGTTCGTCCGCAGTCCACAAAACCGGCATGTACATCAGGCTCGCGTATGCGATAGTGTCCACCCTGATGTTGGCTGCCATGCTGTGCGTGTCGAGCACCATGACCGGGTACGTTGAGTCTCCCGGCATCGGTGCGAACCAGTGGCCGCCCCAGTGGTAGTTCTCGATCCCGAGCCACCGGCCCGAAGTGAGGTGACTGGGCTGAATTGTGCCGCCCGCAACCACAGCCGCTTCCGCGACCGGGGCCAGGAGCAAGGCGCAACCGAGCAGCGCCAGTATCAGTGTAGCTCTTTTCATGTAGCTACCTCCTTTTAGGGTTTGCTGTACCGTCCGCGTTCCAGCACGGCCCGTGTTTCCTTGAGCCGTTTCGCCAGAATCTTTCTCGCCGCCTTGATCCGGGATGCGTCGTCGTTGACCTCCATGAAACGTGTCATCGTGTCAGCGTCCGACTCGGCTTCCCATTTCTTCTCTTGCTGCGCGTCCGTGAGTTTCGCCATCTAGCCTCCCAGGTGTCCCGTCTTCTGTGCCCCGGGCCGTTCCTGCACGACCGGGCCGTTCACGCCATCGTATGCCATCGGCTGTGCCGCAGGCCCCGGGTACGGGCCGTTCTGCCCTTGGGGCTGCTGCTGCGCTACAACCGCCTGAACCAGTTGGGCAACCGACATTTCCTGCTCGTCCGCCTGCGTCTTGAGCCGCGTGTAGTGGAGGTCCTGATGGTACTTCCAGTTCCGGGCGACCACCGCCTGCCTGGCAGGCTCAAGCGCATCGAACTCCGGCATCTTCGGCATCTTCCCGTGGCCGGCCATGTGCAGCACGTCGTTCTGGCCGAAGTGCGGTGCCGCGATGTCCTTGCCGTCCAGCAAGTCCTGATTCTCGGAGTCGATTCTCTTGGCGTCGAGTTCGTCGGCGCTCCACTCGATGTCGACGTTGAGGTTGAAGATGCGGAAGTAGAGCCGCCGCAGTTCTTCGTTCTTCTTCGAGTCCGGGCTGGTGAACATTCCCGCCGTCATGGCCTGGTGCGCGTCAATCTTCATCAGCGTCCGGTTCTTCGGCATCGAGGACGCCCGCACAATCTTCACGTCCGAGAAGTGGATGTCATCCCGCATGACCCTCAACGCAGCCGAGGGCTGGTCGCCCCGCCTCGCCGTGATGATCCTGAGCGGTGAGTAGTGCCGCTGGATGAGTTGCATGATGAGCCGGTTCGTCGGGGCAATCCCGTTGACTTCGAGGCTGACGACGTCGTTGTGCTCAAGATTCGTCTGGTCCTGCTGTTTCACCAACTGCAACTCCCCCAAGGTCGGGTTGCGACGCGGGTGGAGCGCAATGTCATGCGCCATCATCAGGTCTTCAATCCTGCGCTGGAAGTACACCATCGTCTGCATCGCATTCTGAGAGAACTGGCGAAGCTCGGGCGGCCAGAACCAAGTAGGCTTCTCCCCGTGGGTTCGACCGTGATAGCTTACCACACTGCCGAGGTGCGGGTCCCGAGTCGTGTCCTGCGGCTTCGGCCCCCAGTCCAGGTCCCAGAACATGATAGGGCCGAAGCGGGCCTCAATCTCCGCCCACTTCGTCGCCATGTTGTTCAGACTGTCTTGCGCGTACCGTGCAGCGGCCAGCCTGCTGAATCCGGCCAGCCTGCCGGGGATACGAACGTCCCATACGGTGCAGAGCGGGAACAGGCCCTCGGGGTGATCCTCAGTCGCGTCGGGCAGTTCCTCCCGATACTCCAGCACATGCCAGCCTTTGTCCCCGCAGTCCGGCATAATCACAGCGTAGCGGCCCGGGAAGTTCTCGGTGGGGTGCTCGTAGTAGCGCAACACCAGCACACGTCCGAACCCCATCTTCTTCAGGTACTCGGTTGACTCCTCGTTGTCCTCCGCCCCAACACTGACCCTGTCCTCGTCGGACAGAAGGGCCGTGCCGTCCTCCATCTTGACGTTCCGGTTGTCCGGCATCCCGCCGTAGACAATCCAGTTGCCCGCAGCAGACCGCACCGCCCCTTTCCTGCGGTTGTCTCCATAGCGTGCGCGGATGTCAGTCAACCGCACAGAGTCGGCGACGAACACGTACATGGCGTCCTTGTCGCGGGTGCGCTTCGGAGCTACCCGGTCGGCCCCCGGCTCGGCAAACACCTGCGACGGCAAATTGTATTTCAGGGCCACGTCGCCCTCGGGTCGCCCGTTCACAAGCCGCCCGCCCAGCGGGTCCCAGTAGACCTCGGGGAATACGACGTTGTGGATTCCCGCCATGACAACCACGTCCCGCCAATGCTGCGACTGAGACAGGTAATCCCAGTAGGCGTCGATGTATTTTGTGACCTGCTTCGCCTTCTGGTAGTCCGACGGTTCCTGCCCGGCCGGGACAGCCTCGAACACCGGCTCACCCCCGACGACATCCGCCGCCCTCTGCATCAATGCGTTGGTGATGACATTGTCGGTCTGCTCTACGATGCCGTCTGCTCCGGCACGCGGAAGCCGCCGAATCGGGTTCCGGCGGTGCTTGTCGTAACCGACGTGCTGCTCGCCCAGGACGTAAGACAGGTTCTTCGCTCTGTCCGGCTGCTCGTCGATGACCGGCTGCTTGGCCGCGTCAACCATGTGCTTCGCCATGTCGGCGAACTGCGCGGCGTGCCGACCCGCCTTCCCGTACATCCTGAGCGTGTCAGAGTTGGACATTAGAGTCTCCCCCCGGCATATCTCATGCCCAAGTCCACAGACTCGTCCTTGTTCTCGGCGAACTGCCGCCGCTCCTTGGCGTCCCATCCGTCGATGCGTTGGCCCTGACGGGCACTCGCCTCGTCAATGTCATCCACCCGTTGCTTCGTCTCTATCAATTCGTTCTTCAGTTCCTTGACACGCTCGGCCTCGTTCAGCATCGGGCAACCCTCGGCCAGCATCCGCGTCGCGAACTCCTGCAACTGCGTCTTGACGAACGCCCGCAGCATGTAGTAGCCGAGCACCACGGCAATGAACGTCCCGTAGACCCCGAGCAGAATCAGCACTGTCATGCCGCGTGTCCTAGCTGGCGGTTGATAGACCGGACTACGCCGCTTACCTCTCGCTCCTGGCCGTCGCGGTCGCTGTTCTCCCCCACCATCTTGCGGTTGTGTTCCAAAATGCGCTCCAGTTCTTCGTCGATTTGCTCACTCTGATGGTCCTCCACATAGGGGAACCAGCGATTCTCATTCGCCTCACGTATCATGTAGGCGAGGATGTCAAGCAAGTCAAAGGGGTTGTCGGGAGACGGGAAATCCTGGAGCTCGTTCCTGAACTGGGATGCCGTGATATCAACGTGCAGCCCCCCGGACTCTATGAACGCCCCGAGCCCATTCTCGACATCGAGGATACGCCCGGTCTTTGCGATGCTCCGGGGTTTGACCCTGACGGGACGGGAGTGAATCCCGTTTTTGTACAACGTGTTCTCCAGCGTCGCCGTAATCCAGTTCTCCGAAATGGCAGTCTCCTCGGCAATGATGCCGTCGGCATTCCACTTCTTCACCAGCCTCACAATCGTCTTCGCCGCCGTGAGCCCGGTCATCGCGCCCTTCTCGTATTCCAACAGCCAGGCGTCGTGCCGGACCTCGCCAGCGTCCTTGTCGTACCACGAGTGCAGACCGAGCACCGGGATAGCCCAAGACGAACTGCCGTAGCCGCCAGTGCCCGCCGGGTCGCACCCCACCAACACGCACATCTTGTTGCGCGGCGGGATTTCCTTCTCGCTTTTGTACCAGTGGATTGAGCCGATGTCGAGCGTCTGGTCCGACCGCGGCACCGGGACGAGCAGGTATTGACTGCCGAACATGTACTTGGTCATGCGAGCCTGCAACGCCTTGATTTTCCTCTCCGGGAACTTCTCGGGGAACCACGGCGTCCCGTCCGGGTTGCGAATCGCACGGACGTACACATCGAAGTCCTCTTGCCTCATATCGAGGATTTCCCCGTAGAGGTCCAGCGAACCCCAGCGCGTCCCGACCACCTGCATGATTTCAGGCCCGTCGAGCAGCGGGAATAGAGAGTCGAAGAAACTCCGGGTCACGTCGGTCAGCTTCCCCGACATGACGGTCGCCTGCGAAACGATGTCGTCGCAGATGATGATGTCCGGGTGCAGGCCGGTCAGTGCCGACCCGACCGAACTCGCCATGAGTGACGGCGCACGCTGCGGCGCCGTGCGGATGGTGAACCGCTTTTTCCGGTTCGTCCACTCCGTCGCGTTGACGCTCCAGTTCACCCGCGTCCCGTCCTTCAGCCGCTTGCCGTAGAGATAGACCAGCAGTGGGTTGTTCAGAATGTGGTCGTCCTGGACCGACATGTTCGTGTCCGACAACCCCTGTGATTCACACACACTGAGTATCGACACGTTCGGGTCAACATTGGTCGCGTACCACAGCGGGTACGCCTCATTGACAATCGTAGTCTTGTAGCTCGACCGGGGTAGCAGCGAGAGCTTGAACCGCCGCTTCTCGTCGTGCGTGACCCGAGTGAACGCATCGCCCTTGCCTGTCCAGTCCCGACCGTAGGGCGGCGCCAGAAGGCGCCGCGTTTTCCTCGTGCGGCTCGTGACGAAATTGCAGTATGGGCCGTGGACGCGCCTCACCAGACGGTCGCGGGCCAGTAGGAACTTGGTGAATGGGTAGAGGTCGTTCTTCGACTGATGCTCAAGCATCGCGGCAATCTTGCGCTGCTCCGGCCGCAGCTTGTAGACGCAGACTTCCGGGGGCGTGTCGTGGACTGATACCCCGCTCATACGTCCTCGACCCTCACCTGCGCCCGTGCGGGAGCGGGTGCCGACTTCTTCTTCGCCCGAGCCGGGGCCGGTTCCGCCGCTGGCTTTGCCACGTCAAGGCCGCTCTCTGCCGTGAACCCACGCGCCAGAATCAGCAGAAGCTCATCGGTGTCCTTGACACCGGCCAGCTTCCGGGCAACATCGTCCTCAAGCTGCCGGTTCCTGACGTTCTCCTCTTTCTTTTCCGGCTTGATTGCCCCGTCTTTGGCGAGGTCGCCAGAGGATATCATCCCGGCAAGGATGAGTCTGGTGTCCGGGTTCTTCCCGCGAATCTGCCGGAAGAATGCGTCGAGTGACGCGGCCCGGACCTTGTGGTTTCGGACCCACGTCAGCAACGCATCGTAGACGAGCGAGAACTTCCGTAGCTTCTGCCACTGCTTGAGCGTCGCGGGCTGCACCCCGACGATGACGCAAATCTGCTTGACCTCAAACCCCTCGAACTCGGTCATCATCTTCAGCGCCTTCATCTGCTTGACCTGGAAGTCCTCCCACACGATCCGCTTCCCGTCGTACATCGGCAACTCAATCTTGTGCATCTCCCGAATCATCTGGGCTTTCGTAATCCGCCTCGCAAGGTTCTGGATGTTGTTCACAAAGAGATACCGCGCGACCTTGTAGGAGTCGATGACTATTGGGCAGGAAAGCGGCTCCTTGGCAGCCTGGAATGCAGCGTTGACCTCGTCTACTTTCGCCTTGCCGGCCTCCGGCAAGAACAGCGTAATCGTCGCCCCGGTCGAGGACAACTTCGTCTTCTCGGGTTGCAGTCGCGCGTCGACAATCAGCGTGCGGTCGATGTCATACCTGACTTGCGTGAGCAGCTTCGACGACATAACGCCCACCTTGCGCCCGGTGGTGACGTGAGCGTGATTCTGGCTTCTCATGCGCCTCATCTTCCCCGAGGGTAGGCTTCCTGTCAATACGCTCGTTTTTCTGCCGTAACCCCCGCCGTGTTATACTGGGGATGCCAGTTTGTGCTTGACAGAACCACAAGGGCTTGTTATCCTCCGGCGTGGTCCTTTTTCTTCGACTCCTGAATTACTTGGAACTGGCCGTCGTAGCTGGCGGGCGAAAGCCCACCGGCAACCCACCCCTAGGAACCACCTTCGGCCAGTTCCATCATCTGCCATGACCAGTAGACTTCTCCTCGACGACTACCCCCTCATCGTGCTACCCGGGCTGGCCAAGGCCCTCGGGGACGCAGAGGCCGCCCTTATTCTCCAGCAGGTCCACTGGCACCTCACCTACAAAGAGCAGGACAAGCACGTAGAACCGGACGATGGCCGGTACTGGGTATCAGACACCTACGCGGGCTGGAGCCGCCAGTTCCCCTGGATGTCTCCTAGAACCCTGCGCCGGAAGATGAACCGTCTCGAAGAACGCGGGCTTCTCATCACACGCCCCAGTGAACAGTCCGGCATCGAGAAGGAATACAGCATCGACCATGACGCCGTTTCCGCGATTGTCAACCCTGGCCAAATTGGCCAGGGTTCGGGTGCCGCCGAAAGTTGTCAACGTAGGCCAGTTTGTCCACCTACCCTGGCCAAATTGGACAGGGTTGCACCTGTTACTCCTTATAAGGAATCTAAGAAAGGAGAGAGTACTGAGGTGCATCCGCACGACACGAAAGCACACAAGCCTACCATTTCGGAGCCCCCGATGAACGCGAGCCCGTATCAAAAAGCCCGGTATCTCGTCGACCAATTCTTCGTCGAGTATGAGAACGCCAACGGATCAAAGCCGGTCTACGACCCGAAACGCTACATGGGCTACGTCAAGCAGATGCAGACGCTACTCCCGGGCTTCACTGTCAGCGAGATTCGCCTGCGGATTCAGAATGCCGTCCAGGGCCGGTACTACTCCAAGGTCCCCGGCGACGTGTTCACGTTCGTCAGGCGGTTCGGGGACTACATCCCGGCGAACATGGCGAAGCAGCGGGACGGGGCCGCTGAGGTGAAGTTCGGGTGATTGACCGCAAGGTGTTCTCCGAGGCGATGGCGAACATGCTGGCCGTGTTCAGCAACCGAGACAAACCCCGAAACCAAGACGGGTCCTTCAGCGACAGGACACTCAGCGTCATCTACGAGGCCATCAACCGAGCGAAGTGGGACAGAGCCCGCCTGCTCTACGTTTGCGAGAAGGTCGGGCTGGAGAACAAGTACTACCCCTCGAACCTGCTGGAAACCATGTTTGCGGCCGGCGCCACCTACTCGACGCGCCGACAGACCGGGCCGAAGAAGCGCACGGTCGAGGAAACCAGGGTCTACATGGTCAGGCTGCTGCAATCGGCGAACACCCTGGCAGACCGCATCCGGCGGCACACGCGCAGGCCCGTCCCGACTATCGTAATACCCGCCAAATGGCTCGACCTCCCCGAACCCGAGGAATTGAGCACGAAAGCACAAAGCATCATCGCGGAGATGGAAACCCCCAAGGGGCTCAACGCCGTGCTACAGGCGGTCGCGGCCAAACGCAAGGACAAGCGGGAAGACCTGAACCTGCGACACCCCAAGGCGTTGCCGTTGGCGCGGGAACTGCGTGAGGTGTGCGGTGATTGGTCGTTGCGGCTACTGTTCAAGAACGCGGACGAGGTGATAGCGAAACTACGGGAGGCCGTCTGATGTTCGAGCGCCAATTCAACGGCAACGAGTTCGTCATCGAGGGCGTGGTCGTCGGCACCCCAGTTCACGACACGCTGGCCGGAGAGGGCACCCCCATGCTGAGAATCAGCGTGAAGGTCAACTCACCCTACTGGCACCGGCAGAAGAAGCACATGGTCAGTCGCTACGACACTCTCCCGGCTACGCTGTTCGGGGACTTGGCCGACCGGGTCGCCGACATCAAAGAGGGCGACGCCGTCAAACTGGCGGGGTCACTCAGGGTGCTGAACGAGCCCGAGGCCGGGCCTACGGCAATCCGCATCGTGCTGAATGTGCGCAGCGCCCAGTTGGCGAAGCGGGCCGTGCAATGAGAGTCACCGCGTACCAGACAATTCGCCGCCGGCTGTTCAGGGAACTGAGCCACGCGAGGAAATGCGTCACACGCAGGGAGCCTTACCGGGTCGGGATGCGGCGCAACAAACAGCCCAAGGTGGTCCCGGCGAAGTACGCGGTCGCAGTCATCGAGTCCCTGCTGCGGCGCGTGAAGGAAGACATGGAGGCGAGATGACCCTCACCCCCATCGACCTCAAGCGGCAGCCCACGACCCGCCCGGTCTACCTCGACGCCGACAGCGTCCCCGCCAACCCGTTCAAGCGAGATGCAAGTATCGGACATGCGGTGTGGCGGGCGCTGTGCTCGGAGTGCCTGCGGCGTGAAGGGCCGGCTTCCCCCCGTGTCCGCGTCGCCCGGATGGCGGGCCTCCGGCCCAAAGATATCCTCACCTTCAGTTTCGCCACCGTCCGGTACGCCCCGGTGTGGGTTGACTCCAACGACGTCATCGACGTCGCCAAGGTATATCACCACGACACGAACAAGGACCAGGGCAAACAGACGAAGTGCCGGTACGCCAGCGCGGAGCGGTACTTCAGGTTCGCCCGGGCACGGCTGGCAGGGGAAGGGTCAACACTAGTGGAAGTTACAGCGGTCGACGTCGACAAGAAAGAAATCACACTCGGCCCTGTATCATGGACCGTCCGATGCCCCAAGGACACTGGCCTTGTAGCGATCATCCCCGACATCGAGGCATGGAACGTCGAGATGTGCGTGCGGCTCGTGGAGAAGGGTCGGCCCCTCGCAGCCTGCGGGGCCTGCAGGTTCAATGGCTGTGAGGCTCAGGCGCTTGCCCGAGAGTCCTTGACAACGGCTTCCCCGGCGGTAAGATGAGCCCGAATAACAGTACGGAACACTTCCTCCTTGGACCCCCCGGCCTTGCGTCGGGGGGCCTTCTTGACACCAGCCCGGAATCGTATACACTGAATAGCTCATGTTCGCAAGGCCCCCGCTTCGGCGGGGGCCAACCTTCACCCCAAAGGAGACCTCGTGAAACTCACCATCGACATCATTGACGACAAAATCTTGGTCGTCGAGCACGGCACCCGGACGCTGAACCCCAGCGCCCCGGGGTTCACCCCGCCCAGCTTCAAGCTGGTCTGCACCGCCCCCAATGGCAACATGCTGGAGGTCCGCTACCCCGCCGACTCGGGGAAGCCGGTCGCCAAGATAACCGTAAAGGAGACCTCGTGAAACTCAGTCCCTTGTTTGACCGCATACTGGTCGAGCGCATCGAAGAAGAAACGAAAGAGAACGGCATCATCATCCCGGACGCCGCCAAGGAGAAGCCGCAGCGTGGCAGGGTTGTCGAGGTCGGGCCGGGCCGTCAGACCGAGGACGGCCACATCCTGCCGATGGGCGTGAAAGTGGGCGACATCGTGTTGTTCGCGGAGTTCTCGGGCAAGGAAATCCGCGCCAACGAGCAGGCGTACCTCATCATGTCCGAACATGAAATCCTGGCGAAAGAGGAGGAGTAGTGGGAGCGAAGCAACTGCTGTTCGACGAGGAGGCCCGGAAGGCGATTCTGCGAGGCGTCCAGGTTCTCGCCCACGCGGTCAAGGTGACGCTCGGCCCCCGGGGCAGAAACGTCATCATCAAACGGACGTGGACCCCGACCGTGACCAAGGACGGTGTAACCGTCGCCAACGAGGTCGAACTGAAAGACCAGTTCGAGGATGTGGGGGCTCAGATGGTACGGGAGGTCGCGGCCAAGACGTCGGAAGACGCCGGGGACGGCACGACGACCGCGACCGTGCTTGCCGAGGCCATCTACACACGCGGGCTCAGGGTCGTGTCTGCCGGCGCGAACGCGATGGCGGTGAAGCGCGGCATCGACAAGGCCGTCACCGTGGCAGTCGGAACGCTCAAGGCGAATGCCCGCCCGGTGGTCAACCACGCCGAAATCGCCCAGGTTGCGACGATCTCGGCCAACGGGGACGCGGAAACCGGGAAGCTCGTCGCCGACGCGATGGACAAGGTCGGCAAGGAAGGCGTCATCACGGTCGAGGAGGCCAGTTCGTTCGAGACGACCTGTGACACCGTGGACGGGTTGCAGCTTGACCGCGGCTACCTGTCGCCGTACTTCGCGTTCGCCTTCGGGACCACGAGTCCGCAGAACCCGAGGCTGGAGTCCGTCATGGAGAAGGCCCGGGTGCTGGTGTTCGAGGGCGTGCTGTCCTCCATGCGGGAACTCATGCCGCTGCTGGGGAAGGTGAACGAAGCGCATGAGACTCTGCTGGTGATTGCCGGGGACGTGTTCGGGGAGGCCCTGAACGGGCTTGTGGTCAACCACGTCAAAGGCGGGTTGCGGTGCTGCGCTGTGAAGGCCCCGGGGTTCGGGGACCGGCGCCGGATGCTGATGGAGGACATCGCGGCCCTGACCGGGAGCAAGTTGATTTCCGCCGACCTCGGCATCACGATGGAGCACGTCCAACTCAGTGACCTCGGCGTGGTCGAGAAGGCGGTCATCTCCAAGGACACCACGACCATCATCGGCGGGGCTGGCAGCAAGAAAGCCGTCGAGGCCCGGGTCAACCAGATACGGGACATGCTGGTGGCGGCCAAGAACCCCGTCGACAAGGAGAAGCTGCAGGAACGGCTGGCGAAGCTCTCCGGGGGTATCGCGGTCATCCACGTCGGAGGGGCGACCGAGGTCGAGATGCGGCAGAAGAAAGACCTGGTCGAGAACGCGCTGCACGCGACCCGGGCGGCAGTCCAGGAAGGCATCGTGCCCGGTGGCGGCCTGGCCCTGATCCGGTGCATCCCGGCCGTGGAAGGGACCACAGTCACCGACAACGACGAGAAGTTCGGGGTCGATATCGTGCTGTGGGCGCTGAAGTCCCCGATGATACAACTGCTGGTGAATGCGGGCCTCGCGGCCGAAGGCATCGTCGCCGCAGTCGTCGCGGCAGAGAACGCCGACGAGGGCTTCGACTGCGAGAAGCTGGAGCATACCGACATGTTCGACTCGGGCATCATCGACCCGGCCAAGGTGACAAGGGCCGCACTGCAGAACGCGGCCAGCGTGGCGGGGCTGATGCTCACGACCGAGTGCGCCATCGTGGCAGAGCCGGAGGTCAAGGAATGAGCAAAGAGAAAGAACTCTGGGGCATTGTCGGCGGGGTCCGAACAGCGCTCGGGATGAGAGATGTCCCTACTGACGACATCCCGACTGAGGTGGCCCGGGTCGTCGGAGAACGAGACGCCTACCAGCATGTCTTCGACTCGCTGGACGCGATGGCGGAGGCGGGAGGACGGGTCAACCCGCCCACCGGCCCCGTTCTCTCTCGGCAGGACATCCTGGACGGGAAGGCGGACGGCGTGATTAGCTACCTGATGAGGCCCCGCATTGTCTCATATGACAGCAGGGTCTCGCCCCCTCCGAGTGTACCCCGGCTCACCACCTCCGATTTCGCCAAGGCCCGAAAGCCTCTCGCCGACGCAATCTACCCGACGGTGCTGGACTGTTTCCTCGAAGCGGTAGGCAAGAAACCAGCCCCGGGTTGCCCGTGTCCGAGGCGAAGTAGATGAGAATGACTCGTGGCGCGGCGGCACAGCGTCTAGGTGACTGTGGTCGGGCACTCTCGACGGGGGACAATGCGATGTGGGAAAGCACCCCAGCCGGTTCGAGTCCGGCCCGCGCCACGAGGCTTTTGACAAAGGAGCAATGATGAGCACAGAACTGAAACTCCGGGGCGTAATTCCCCGGGACCTGAACTCGGTCGAGTGGGAGGAATGGCCCTTGCCCGAGCGTATCACGGCGGCGCGTGAACTCGGCGAGAAGGTCGGATTCACTGAGCAGACGCAGCAGTGCGCTGTGGCAGTGACCCTAATCGAGCAGCCGGGCAAGATACCCTGCGGGAACGCAATCGGCATGATGCCCTGGGGGGCTAGGAAGCCGTGGGGCTGGCGGGCGAAGACCTGGACCAACGTGCAGCCGACCGGGTACGCGATGATTCGGGAAGGTGCGGGCGGTCGACTCGGGGCGTTCTTCAAGTTCGGGAGCAAGGCTGAGTCCCTGCATCTGGTAATGGAACTCGTGAAGCGGCGGCGGATGTTCACTGGGGCGGCCTACGCTGAAAAGTGGGGCGGAGGCGTGGAGCCGGAGAAGATGTCCGCGACGTTCAACGCGATCCTGCGGATGGTGAAGGTGGACTGGCCCGGAACCCCCCAATGACCTCGGGCTGGGTGATAGTCCTCGTGATGACGATTGCGTTCTGCGCGGGCCTGGTGGTCGGTGCTTTCGCAATGGCCCTGCTGGGGACTGGCCGACGGGTCCGGTTCTTCAGGCGACACGATGAGGGAATGGACGCGGCGCGATACGTGGCCCCGACAACCGCTGACACGCCCCCCACGAAAGAGCAGGGGACGAACCGCGACTACTCACGCTACAAACGCCAGGTAAAACCGGGCCGGTGGGGCAAGGCCCCCAATGACTGATCTTGAGGCACTGCTGGGGGCGATAGAGGCCCGGGCGAAGGACATCAGCGGCGTGAAGCTGGGCGGCCCCCCTCTTGGGGACCCCCATCGGTGCGTGGCCTACACCGCCGGGGCTTCCTGCTGGGATGTCCCCCGGCTCCTCGCGGCCCTGCGGTACGCCATGACGCACGACTGCCGGAGCCATGCGTTCGACACCCACCTCGCGGGGCTGCTGAAGGGGTCGCAGTGACGCGCCACCCCCACAAGCACCGCTGGCCGCGGTCGCTCAAAGAGGCCCACGAGTTCACCGCCGAACTGGTCGGTCGGCTGCGGGTCAAGACCGGAGTGCGCTGGATAGCGTGGTGGACGTTCTGGGACGACGGCGACGTCGGCGTCCGAGTGGCCCACAACGACGAGCAGGAGAAGGCGCACCGCTTCTCTGCCAAGGGCCGTAACCGGCAGGTCTGCGTGAGGAAGGTCATCGCCCAAGCCGAGGAGTGGCTGGAGCAGCAGCCGCCCCGATGAAACTCCAGTGGGTGTGGCGGGACGAAGGGGACTGGTATTTTGGGTTTTGGCGAGTACCCCCATGTACCCCCGAAGCCCTCATCTACCGCTGGATTCTGTTCGTCGGCCCCGTCGAAGTCAGACGGTGGGCGAACCTCCGAACCGGGCCGCAGTGAAACGCCGCGTCCACTTGTTCGGGAAGCCCGCTTGCGAGGTCTGCGTCAAGGCGAGGAAGATGCTGGACGCGCATGGCGTGGTCTACGACTACCACATGATTGACCCGGACGACCCGGCCTGCACCGTCGAGGGGCTTGCCCTGTTCTCCTACCTCGACTGGCGTGACGACCTCCCGGTCCTGGCCGTCACCGGCCCCGGTGAGCCCGTGTTCTACGGCAACGCCGCCATCAAGCGAGGCTTCACCCCGGTCTGCAAAGGGCTCGCCGAGGGACAGAGGGAGTCGGGATGAGCTACGACCGTCAGACAGTCGTGTCTCACGCCATGAAGGCGTTTTGGGCCGCTAGGATTGAGGGCCGCTGCGCGTGGTGTGGCGGGCCAGTCACCGGCCGGCGGCGGACGTGGTGCTCCGGCAAGTGCCGCACATTGGGGTACGCGCACTTCGACGCAGGCAGCTTCGCCGGCTACATCCTGATACGTGACAGCAACGTCTGTCAGTGGCCCGGGTGTCACGCCCCGGACCCCCATGAGGTGTATCGGCTCATCGAACGCCGGCTGAAGAAGTACAGGCTCAAGCGGCTACCCCGTGCCATGCGGTACGCCATTGCTAGTAACGTGCGGGCCGCACAGCGGAAGTGGAGCGACGAATACGGCTCCGAGTACCGCAAGATTCGCCGTGAGGTCCACCACATCCACCAGGTCCACCAGGGCGGCACCTACTTCGACACGCGGAACGCCCTGACGCTGTGCCACGAGCACCACGTCAAGGCTCACAGGCAACTCAGGCGGGTGGCGAAGGGCGAGTTGTTCGAGACGACTGTCCTCAAGGCCCGCAGGCACCGCATCTGCCCGAGACGCAACTCGAAGGCGCCGAAGGAATAGCGCCACCAACCAAAGGAGCAGAGATGAACAGCATCCCATCTGGCATGCGTAGAAAGGGACCGCCCGCTATCGGCAAGGGCGGCAGCAAACCGCTGGACAGAGAAGCCGAAATCAAGGCATGGCGGCCGGCCATCGAACGCGCGCGGCGGAAACTCTGCGAGCCCAACCCCTTCTATCTAATGCTCAAGCGTGACATGGAGCGCAAGAGGGGACGCCGATGAACCGAGAACAGGCTATCCGGCACGTAGCGAAGATGATGGACCGAGGCGACGAAGTCACCTATGACGAAGTGATGGACGAAGCCGCCCGGGTTTTGGTCGAGAACTACCGCACCATCAGGAGTCTGTCTGTCAACGACCTGATGGGGCTGGCGGCGCAGCGGCACTTCGGGTTCAACCCCCGATGACTTGGAAGTCTGAGGCCGAGATGGCTGCGGTCCTGGTCGCGTGGCTCCGGGCCGAGCACCACGAGGTATGGCAGGAGGTCAACGCGCCCTTTGCCGGAGGTCCGTGTTTCGACGTCGTGACCGTCCGGGGTCCAGCGGTCCACGTCATTCAGTGCAAGCTGTCGCTGTCGCTCAGTTTGCTCGATCAGGCGATAACGGCTCTGCCACTCGCTCATTACGTCAGTGTTGCCGTGCCGTATGGCCGGTCCCACAAAGCGGGGACGGCTGTCCGGTCGATTTGTCACTGCCACGGCATCGGCATCCTCGGGGTCAATGACAACCCCAGGTCGTGTGAGCCGATCCACGTCGCGCTCCGACCGAAGATGCACCGGGACAGGTCAAAGGGCTGGACGAATTACGCCGAGTGGCTGCGGCGCAATCTCGAAACGACCCCCCAGGACTACGGTGTTGCCGGGGCGAAAGTGACTCCCCGCTACTCCGCGTTCCGGGCCACCTGTGACAATGTCACCGAGTTCGTCACCGAGCACCCGGGCTGCACCGTGTCCGAGATGATGGCCGGCATCTCGCACCACTACTCCAGCGATGTCACGGCCCGGGGCTGCATCTACAAATGGCTCGGCTCCCAAATCCCGGTCAGGCGGGAACGCGCCGGCCGGTCGTTCAGGCTCTACCCCCGATGACCCGGGACCCGGTCCTCCACCAGTCCGGGGATGCCGTATGACCTCGCGTGTCGTCTGCGGGGACGCTTCCGACCCTGATACGTGGGCCGGGGTCCCCGACAAGTCCATCCACGTATCCGTGTCCAGCCCGCCGTATTGGGGACTCCGTTCGTACCTCAAGCCCACCGACCCGCTGAAGCCGCTGGAACTCGGCTGCGAGAAGACCCCGGACGAGTTTGTCGACCGGTTGGTCGCGGTCTACCGGCTGCTGCGGCCGAAGCTCCGGGACGACGGGACGGTCTGGGTGAACCTGATGGGCTCGTTTGTTTCGTCCCCGGGGCAACGCAAAACCACAGACAAGGCGGGGCCGAAACAGAGGTCGAACACCGGCAGTCCCGGGGCACCCTCGCGGTACGTCCCCGGCTATCAGCCCGGTGACTGGGTCGACACCCCCGGCATGTTCGCCCGGGCGATGCAGCGGGACGGGTGGTGCTGGCGGTCGGAAATCGTGTGGTGCAAATCCATGTCGTTCGAGCCGGACTACTCCGGGTCCTGCATGCCGGAGAGCCCGAATGGCTGGCGGTGGGAACGGCATCGGGTGAAGGTGGCGCCGTCAGAACGGGCACGGGCCGGGAGTGCCCACGTCGAAGCACAGAACGGGGTCGGCAAACCCCAGGGTGCGAGGGATGGTCGGGAGTTCAAGGACCACGCCAGCGAGTACGCCGACTGCCCGGGCTGTCCCGAGTGCGACCCCCACGGGGGCTACATTCTCCGCAAGGGGTCCGGCCGGCCGACCCGCAGCTTCGAGAAGCTGATGATGTTCAGCAAGGGCGGGGACTACTTCTACGACAAGCAGGCGGTGATGGAGGGGTCCCGTTACCCGGATGACCGGCGCAAACCCTTCTGTCCGGGGCAGGTAGACGAGCGGGGTGACGGACATGCCCGCGGGGGCGGGGAAGATACCGGGCGCGACTCCTCCGGCCGCAACCTCCGGGCGTTCTGGTCCATCGCGCCGGGGGAGAATGACCCCAAGCCGTGCTACATGAAACTGCGTGAAGACCTCCCCGAAGATGTCAAAAGGAAGGTCATGCTGAAGATGGTTGAAAGCGGAGTGCTCTAGGTTGACAATCACCCACACATTGCTATACTAAGATATGATGTATTCCCGAGTGAGTGTCAGGTGCGGCTTTTGCGGGCGGGAAATCGAAATCAAGAAGTACCTGCTGACGAAAGTAGACCACCATTTTTGTGACGCCAAGTGCTACGGACGCTGGCAACGACAACGCCACCGGAAACCAAGGGTCCAGAAGCATTGTCAGCAATGCGGGAAACCTATGATGCTTTCCCCGGGGCAGGCCCGACACAGGCGGTTTTGCTCGCATCCCTGCTCGTCCGCATGGCGGAAGGCACACGGGGTTCTGGCCGGCGACAAGAACCCGTTGTGGCGCGGCGGACACTCAGAGTATCGTGGGGCCAACTGGAAGCAACAGCGGGCAGCCGCACAGCGCCGCGACGGTCACAAGTGCGTTGATTGTTCCTCTAGGACCCGGTTGCTTGTCCACCACATAGTCCCGTTCCGCCTGTTCGATTCGTACACCGTCGCCAATGTCTTGTCGAACCTTGTGACGCTCTGCGACAGATGCCACGGGAAACGAGAGATGGCAGTCAAGGTCATGGGGTACAAAACGGGAACGACACAGCGCAAGAAGCACTGCGCATCCTGCGGGCGAGAGTTCGCCCCAACAACATCCCGCGACAACCACTGCCCAAAGTGCTACACCAAGAAATGCCTTACGTGCGGGAAGGTGTTTGTCTCCAGACGATACGACCGCCGAGTGCAATTCTGCTCTACCCGGTGCGCTGGCGACTACAAAAAAGGGAGGCCCCGTGGCGGTCGAAATTGACGCGAGGCTCATCCCCCAGGAACTCCTAGAATACTTCGAGCCGGTCGTCGAGGGGCAAGCCGTCCCCATGTGGGCGGTCCCCCCGGGTCAAACAAACGTATTCGTACTCAATCCTGAAGCGTCCGACCTTGAGCACTATGCCCTGATGCCGACGCGGCTGATTGAGCCGTGCGTGAAGGCTGGCACGTCAGAGAAGGGCGTCTGCGAGAAGTGCGGCGCACCGTGGGCGAGGGTGGTGGAACGTGAGAAGCTGACACGGCCAAGACCAAACGATTATGTCAAACGGACAGGCGAGCTGGGGACGGGCAACTCGTGCGCCAATTCGGTCGCCGGTGTATCCGTCAAGACAACCGGCTGGCGGCCGACGTGCGGGTGCTACGATGCCCGGGCCGTAGAGTTCGCGGCGACAGCCAATTTCCCCCGGTCAAAGAAGCCGAAGCACGTCCGAGCCGAGGATGTAACCGGCCGGTGGGCTGTCCGCAGTCTGCGCCAGTCATGGCGGCTGTGCGAGCAGTGGGCAAAGGACCAGGTTCCGGCAACGGTCTGCGACCCGTTCAGCGGTCTCGCCACGGTCGGGGTCGTGGCCCTGCGGTTGCGCCGGAACTTCCTCGGCCTAGAACTGAACCCCCAGTACGCCGCCATGTCCGAGAAGCGGCTGTCCGACCCGGCGGCCATCCGGGGCGACCGGCACCGCAAGCCCCGGAAGCAGCCGGAGCACCAGCAGACCCTCGGCCTCTGACCCCCTGACTGACCGCGGCTAGAGCAAGTCCGCCCGCGGCGGGATTCAGCCCCACTTACGCCACTTCGAAGTCCTGCCGACCTCGCGACCCAATTTAGTCTCCACCGGCCCACGGAATCGCACTTCCAGTCAGGCGCCCCCAAAGCACCCCCGGTTCGAAATCCAGCCCCCCAACAGACCCCCGACCCCCCGTAAGTCACTCAGCCCCCCCCGACCCCCATCGCGACCCTATTTCCACCCAAGCCCCACCAGGCCCCCCATGACACTCCGACGCCCGCACAATCCGACCGCCCACCACGCCATTCCACCCCATCCGGCTCAATCTGGCCCTGCACGTGCTACTCCAGAGAGGCCAATGGGGATTCTTGCCAGGAATCGGAGAGGAGGGTGGTGGACCTATGCACCCCTTCAATTTTCCTGCACCCCTCCCCCGGGGTAGGGTCGGCCGGGACGGGACGGGAGCCGGGGAGCCGGGAGCGATGAGAGCGGGAAGCGGGGACGGCAGCGCACGCCAGCAGCCCAGGAGCCGGGCCCGGGAGTCGAGCAGCAGCAGC
>Ga0307928_10000631_pt1 | contig 26520 bp, 33 predicted proteins | sample AceLakmetagen232_FD_201815 | JGI IMG/M metagenome (GOLD analysis project Ga0307928, IMG submission 201815) | Saline water microbial communities from Ace Lake, Antarctica - #232 | ecosystem: Environmental > Aquatic > Non-marine Saline and Alkaline > Saline | place: Antarctica: Ace Lake... | reverse complement strand
TACATGATTTTCCCATATTGTATCTTTAATTATTTCGCCAAGTCTGTCCACGACATCTTGCAAATTTTGTTCTGTCATTTTATCTCCTTTTATTTACATTACTATAATAATAGTAGAGTGCTTTTTGCCAAATTTTTTCTGCAAAAATCTCTAATAAAAAATAAAGCACGAACCAAGGGGTGAATGTTCGTGCTTTGAGGGGTAATTATTAATTACAGCAAATTGTCTTTATCGTGTTCTGGGATTTCTACCCAATTTTCCATATTTTCCATTGCCTTTGCATAAACTTCAAAGCAATGTTTTACGTCATCTTCTCCAACATACATGTGAGTGTTAAGTATAACAACATAAGTCTTTTTACCCGGCTCTTTGTAAAGAGTTGTTTCCGGGTCGAAATTCACGACATGAGAGAAAATTACATTCTCATCAACACCTCTACTTAAATAAGAATGCTCCTCAAAATTCTTGTCATTATTAATCTCATCTTCTGCCTTAAATACAATCAAAATAAGATTTTTGTCGTTCGCATCCTTATCCTCACTCAATTGTACCGTTGCATTCAAACCATAATTTTCATTAATCATGTAATCCTCCGTTTTTACTTTTCAGAACTAACAATATAGGATAGTGTAAATTTGTCAAATTATTTTTATTTATTTTTAGCTACGCAGTAATTGCACAATCGAGCAAGTTACATCAATAACTGTATTTTGCGTTGGATTAGCCGTTCTTATTTTAAATTCGTCATATTGCTCTTCACTCATAAGTAGTACGGTAAAACTGCTATTTACAAAGGTAAACTTTACCTTGATTGAGCCGTTATTTCTTTCTACAATTTGTTCATCAATTACATTATCATAATTGATTCGTCTCTCTCCATTAATGTTTATTATCATCTTGATAACCTCCAAGTTTTGTTTTTCTTCTGTTTGGTAATTCTCATATTAATTCTCAATCAAAAAATGTCTCGCCATTTATTGGTTTCGGTTGCCCGCCCAGTCTAATTCCGCCTCGATAAATCAACAAAACGTATCTTCAACTAGGCTTTTTTTTGTAAGTTAATCTGCATATTGCTCTCCATTATCATTTTTTATTTTTTTCATTCTTTCAATCGCATTATCATAATGCTCTTTTAATAACTCACTACCAATGTAATTGCAATCATTTTTAATACAACTTAATTGTGTAGTTCCAATACCAGTAAAAGGATCGTATATTAAACTTCCCTTTGCGAAATAAATATTTATAAGTTGATTCACTAAATCTTGTGAATATGATGCTTTCAAATTACATTTATAACCATCATTATTTTTAGCTTCAATGTAATTTGTATAATTTTTATAAAATTTTTGTCCAGTTCTTTTGTTTATCTTACTTATCTTCTTGTTTGTTTTGAATTTATGTAAATTTTCTTTCTTAACAAAAATGTATATTAACTCTGTAATTCTGCTTAATTTGGTCGGAGATGTTTGAAATGGCATTGCCGTATTTTTCTTCCAACAAATAATATCAGCAACAGTTAGATCGGTCTCTTCATGAATTCTTGAAACTAATAGAGTTGGTAAAATTGGGTTTTCTTTCGCATAAGATATGTTATAACAAATTACACCTCTGTCTTTTATTATTCTTGAAAACTCTTTGAACTCATTAACTCTAATTTTTAAATAATCATCCTCGCTTAACTTATCGAGCTCAGAGTAACCATTGTTATAATAACAATCACTTCTCTCCGTATTAATATTGTATGGAGGCGATGTAATTATGCCATCAATAGCTTTGTCTGAAATTCTATCAAATGTTTCTTTACAATCTTCATTGTAAATTATATTTTCTTCCATTTATGTCGCCTTAGTAAAAAATATAAGAGTGTATGTATACAACGCTATTAACAATATCGATCCTAATAAACTACATCCCAGAGCAAGTATTCTATTTCTAATATCAATTTCAGGCTGATAAAGTTTTGGTGTTAATTTTTTTAAAAATTTAATATTTTGTATCAACAAAAGAACTCCAAATATAAACCCAAGAACAAGAGCAACCAATATGCCATATATTATAAAATTATTCATCATCATCTTCCTCATCATACGGACTAACTATAAGTTCGTCAGTGTTTCCGTAATATTTCCATACTAAATTTGCAAGATTTAATATTGCCTCTTCGTATGTATCACCTCCGGTATCTAAATACCAAACGTGCATTTGACAACAATGATATTTCTGCTCATACTCGCCGCCTACTTCAATCCAAACTTGCGTTTTTGTGTTGAGAGATTCATTATCTTCTATAGTATGATTTACAGGATTTACCTTTACAACGTCAACATCAAGGGCTTGGTCAAAAAATGAATTCATCACATTTTCATTTATTATTGTAATATCATATTCGTATTGAAATATTGGATGTTCATATAACCACCAATATGCCTCGTAAAAGTCTCTAAACTCCATATTATCTCCTTCTTTTTGTATATCGTTTGTTAAAAAACATTGCTTTCAATGTAACTATAAGTCCAATTATTAACAATCCTATTAAAAATCCTGCAAAAACTATTATCATTTTGTCTTCTCCATTACTTTATACACAACTATAATTATTTCTGATAATTTGTCAAGAAGAATAATTACTGTCAATATTGTTAAAGTTCGGCAAGAATTGACATTCTTATTTATCTCTCTTCTATTATTTCATTTACTGTTCAAAAATCAAGAGTATGTTCTTTCTCGTCAATATAATACAAAAATTCACCACATGGCGTAAAAAGTGTATTAATTGATAAATTTAACATTTAGTTCACGAACAATTACTGCACATCACACAGCCCTCTTGGTAAATCAAAGTCCGCCTATCGCAATTAGGGCATTTTTCTCCTTTTATTTTTGCTCCATCTTGTATAAATTTGCTTAAAATTTTCTTAGTTGCAAACAATACAGTGGCAAACCCATCATGGCAAGTATCCAATACGTTAACAATATCAACTATAGATATATTATGTCTTAGTGCCATACTGATAGACCTTGCAACTTTGTTTATATTGCTCTCATTTGCACATTTTTCTTTTTGTCTATCAATTAAAATTTCACTGATTTTATTTTTCCTAAGCAGAACTTCCATGGTTTCTATAACATTATCAGCAACTTCGCCTCTTGTTCTTCCATTTGTTGTAATAAATAAAGCAAATGGTTTCTTACATGAACTATCAGCGAAAGCAACATTAAAATATCATTTTTTCTTATTTCTATCTTTTATAACATATCCTTTGGAAAAGTATTCCGTTGGAATTTTTACATTTTCTTCAATAACATTACCATTGGCAGCTATAAACATTTTCTCCAATTCAGTTTGATATTTTACAATTTCTTTCTTTTCTTCTAATACAGCAGTCATAGTACCTGCTCTATATGTCGTCAAGCCTTTTATGTTATTTTCTCATCCATTCATATATAATTTTTTGAAATCATTATATGGGTAATCATTTGGCAAATTTACCGTTTTGCTAGAGTTCATATCAGTATAGTGACTTACGATATTTAAAATATCAATATGTTCATCTACCGTTAATGTCGTTGTAGTTCCTAAAGTATATTCATCCAATGCTTCAAACTCTTCCTCTGATAAGTTATCCTTTAGTCATTTATAACCATAATCAATTACATCAGTTGCCTTTATCAATCCTCTATTTTTATCAATTTCATAATTTGTATCATCAATCGTTGCTCTTAAAATCTGTTCATCACCACGTTTACTAAATTTAAAAACATCAGTTTCAAATCATTCTTGTAATGATGTATCAGGAAATTTTATACCTTTCTCTAGCAATTTTCTTTTATCATTATCCACAACAATTGATCAACGTGTATATTGCTTCATAAATACAGGTTCGATACCACCAGATACTATGCCAGCATAAATTCCTGTATTATGTGATATAATTCCATTACTTAAAATGTAATGATGAACATCCTCAACTTCTATATCGTATGTATCATCTTTAATTAATTTAATTGATTGAATTTCTTCTTCAATTAGATCTAAATTTTCAATATTTATAATTTCCATTTATTTCTCCTTAATATTATTTATAAAATTCATACTTTTTTTAATAACGTCTTCTTTATTATCTCTTCATTCTTTTTCTCATATAATTAATATATCAAAACCATTTTTTCGAGCTAAATTATGCTTATATTCATCTTTTTTTCATAAATTTTTTGCCGTTGTGTTTAATACTTTATGGTTTCAATTTTCGGTATAAATATTTGGATTTGCATGTCAAAAATCTCCATTAAATTCTATTATCTTTTTATTATCATGTTTAATTATTGTGAAATCATAAAAAAAATATCTTTTGTTATTAGAGTCATAAATCCATCATTCATCATTTTTTGTTGCATATTTTATATATTGTTTTGTTTCTTTATTAATATTATTTTCAAGCATTTTACAAAATTTTTGCGAAACATTTGAAACAGATGATCGCTTTCAAATTATACTTGGTTATGTTTTTAATAAATATTCTTTATATTTTTGTTCACCAAGTTCTTTACCATATTTCTTTATCATTTTTTTTATAGATACCGCATGAGCTTTTTTGGCGCCGGGAAGCTTGTAATGCTCATTTATTGATTTTCTTTGTTTTTCTATCTTATGATTATATTTTTGTTCACCAAGTTCTTTATCATATTTTTTAATAAAGAAGTCTATATCTCTTTTTTGATGATTTGATTGAGCAATTTTTGCCAATTCATAATCGTCATCATATTTTTTTAATCAATATTCAATACTTCTTTTAGATGTTTCTTTTTTCTTTTGAATGTAAGCGTTTCATTTTTTACTACCCAAAATTTCACCATATTTCTTAATGTATTTAGCCTTTGTATGTTTAGACTTCTCAATAAATGAATTATATTTTTTTTTGCCCAATTCTTCACCATATCTTTTTATAAAACCATTTAAATTTTGAGATATTTTTGACAAATAATCTTGTCATAATTTATCGGCAACTTCTTTTGAGTTTTCCTCATATATTCTCATTTTATAACTTCTGTACTTTCCTCTTTTCTTTTTCACTCAAAGCACCTACCTTTAATTTTTTTATGTGTATAAATATTAATGTGAGCGTCCCTTTTCTAATAAAATTTTATCTCCTACTTTTAAATTTTGTAATTCAATTCATTTTGCTGTTTTATTATCAATTTTAACTAAGACTTTATGTTCGTTTGTTCCTTCAATTTTATTATTATTGTTTGTTTTAATGGAATATACTTTATTATTATTATTTATATAAAGTCCAATAATTTTTTTATATCCATTCAAAGTTTTAACCTCTATTGTTTTTATTGGAAGAAAAAATTGATTTTTTTCTTCTTTTAATATGTCAATTTTGTTTTCCTTAAAGATTTGAGCAATTGATTTTATATCATCTTTTGTTTGAATTTTTGTGTTTTTCCTAACACAATTTCCCGTGGGAGCATTCGCCGATCTATGACTATTTCTCATACAAGCAACATCTTTAATTTTCTTTTTTGTTTCTTCACTAATTTGTAAATTATTTCACCAATATGTATTAAAATAATCATCTTTATTAAATAGATTAAATGAACCTTTTTCTCTTCCAAGTTTCGCCGAAGTTAAAATTTCAGTTGATGATTTTAAATTTCATAATTTTTCACAAAACTCTTTTGCTTTTTCTGAACCATAACGATATCTCAACATCAGTAGTATCGAACCAAGTCCCATAACTCCTAGACCAATTCGCCTCTTATCTTTTAAAGATCTGTCATATTCTGGCAAAGGTGTTGTTGATATATCATTAATATTATCAAGAAATCTTACAGCAGTTTCAACATTTTCACTAAACATTTCTCAATCAAAATATATATCGTTTGTATATTTGTTCTTTTTTATAAATTTTACGAGATTTAATGAACCTAAATTACATACGCCAGTTGACATAATCACCTCCCCGCAATTATGAACACATAAGTTGTTTGCAAAAAAATTGTGATTTTTAGTTGTAGTAATATCATAAACATTTTCGTTTTCAATTATACTTATTTTTTTTATTTTTATTTTTTTAATTGCTTCCATTCTTTTAATATATTCTTGAGACATTTTATTTGTAACTAATTCATCATGTATTGTCAAATTTGATGCCTTTACATATCCTCTATTCTCAGTTCACACCTTGTGGTCTGGCGTAAGTTTCAAAATTTTACCATTTTCAAGTTCAATTTGAATAATATCTGCGTTATCTCTAGTCTTATCTCCCCAAACAATATTTTCTCATTCTGTTTTATTGGTTTTTGTATTGTATGTCAAAGCTTTGTAATTATTAATACCATTCTTGATTAATTCTTCTATTGTAATGTCGCCCTTATCTGTACTAATTATAGTATCTCCAGTAACGCAGGGATTCGAGGTTTGTAATGTTTCACTTTTCGGTATTGTATTTAATTTATTTGCCAAGTCTAAAAATAATACTCCTGGTTCATTTCTATTATATGTAGAGAACATGATTATATCTCATAATTTTGTGGCTTTAATTTTCTTGTGAACATTCACTGGATAGCCTTTTACTTCTCACTCTTCTAAATCACCATTTCACTCAGATTTATATTTTTCAAATTGAGTATCTGGAAATTTTAATTCTCACATTTCATTATTTTGAACAGCGTTCATAAAACCCTTTGTAATTCCTACTGATAAATTAAATTTTGTTAATCTTCCCTGCGTTTGTTTTGCTATAATAAATTCTTCGATATCGGGATGTCAACAATTTGATGTATAAATGCCAATATTTGTATTCTTTTTCCTGGCAATTATTCTGTGACTATCTTTAACCGCAAAGTCATATGATTTATTAACTTCAATTGGAGTAATTCTTTTTAATTTCGTATATTGTTTCGTCATTTTTTTCCTCTTTTAGTAATTTTTTAACTCATTCTTCAATAATACCAAAGTTGTTATTTATATCGTATTCTCAAATTCTCAATACAATTCAGTTTTTTTTAGTATTAATTATATTTTTTATTTTATTCGATTTAAGATTATCCTCTAATCTTTTCATTTCCCTGTCAGTTTCGTTTGGAAATAATCTTCTTGATTTATGTCAATAATCTCCATCTAACTCTATTATATAAACGAAATTATTTGTTGAAATTAAAAAATCAAATTGCGAATTCTGTGTAAAGAAACTATATTGATAATTTGCATTTAATTTTTCCAATAAATCTTCAAATTTTTTTTCAATACTTGTTTTTCTAAACCATTTGTCATTTTTTGATAATGCTTCATAAAAACTATTGTTTCCATTCTCATCTATGTAATGTTTCATATAGTCATTTCCTGTAAGACCTTTGTTTCACGCTTTGCATCCTTTTTTACCCAATGATCCGGAAGAAATTTTTTCTGAAATTTCAATATCAGTTCTATTATTTCATACATTTTTTGTTTTTATTGATAATAATTTTATTCAACAATTATATGAACATGTTTTAGTGTCTTTATGATTAGCATTGAATGCTTTACCACAAATTATACACTTTTTTTTCATTTGCTGTTTTTTGTAATAATTTTTAACTTTATTTTTTGCTATATTATAACATTCTGATGAACAAAAATGAGTATGTTTTCGTCTAGCATCTTTAATATTTTCGGGAACAAATATTTCATTTCCACAAAAACAATAATTTTGAAATAAATATTTGTTTTTTATAAATGCTTTCTTTGCAATTAATATGTCTGAATGTATTTTTGAATGTGAAGTACATCCGTTAAAAGTAATATTTTTCTTACAAGTTGGGCACACAACATATTCATTATGATTATTTTTTGATATTTTCCTATCAAGTAATAGGTTATACTGCAACATTTTAATTTCTTCCATATTGTAAATCTCCTTTCGTCTTTACATATAAATATCTGGATGCTACATTTTTTTGTAATAATTTTTATTTTTCATCCTGAATTTCTATCGTTGTAATCATTTCTGTATTGATATCAATATTATTAATTGCTTTTAGATAGGTTTTTTTTGTATTAATATTATAAACTTCAAATTTATGATCAGCAGTAACCTGTACAATTGCGCCGTTTTCTGTTTCAATTTCGTATAATTGTTCTGGTTCTTTTATAATTGGATTATATATTTCGTGAGGGTTTCCGTTTTTATCCAATGCTAGTATTTTTTTGCCATCTAACGTTTCATTAATAATATCAATTATATCCATTCATCCCATGCTCGTTAATATTTCAGTACTTTCCGAGAAACAATTCAAAACTCCCATTTGGGCACCTTTTCTTATCTTGACTTTTTCATTTTTTTCCTTTTTGCCAAAACGTTTTGTAGTTCCCATAGTAATAATTTCAGATGATTTGTCTCACATTTCCATAAACTTTAATACGCCTGGTGTCCTTGCACCTATGCCGTTAATATACGTTCCTGCTGGTCTAATTCAGCTAAAGTTCATTCCATATCCACCTTCTGATTTTAACGTGAGAGCTTGACGCTTTACCATTTCCATAATTCCTTCAATTGAATCTGGGTCTGGAAAGTTAATGTCTTTTGGATTATGAACATAACAATTAAATAATGTCGTTCCTTTTCTATCTGGAATGCCAATGTTAGCATTAATTCGTCCTCCTGGGACAAATTTAAAGTCCTCTAATAAATTATAAAATCTATTTTCTCAATATTTCTTGTCAGATTCAACCTCTGCGGTTGCTTTTGCTATTCTTAATCATGTATCTTGTATTTTTTTTTCCGAAGGTAATTTATAATTTTGTACTCAAATTTCTTTTTGAAAGTCATTCATAAACATATAGTTCTCCTATTTACTTTTTTGTCGCACTATTTCTGCGTTGATTTGTTTTGCTATTATTTGTATATTTTCGATTGTTGGGCTTACAGTTGTTTTTATTTCCATTAAATTAGAATTGTGTCAGTGATATAATTTGTTGTCTTTGCGATTGTATCCTACTATTGCAAAATCATTCAATCCATCTCCGTAAAACTCTGTAATACCCTTATCTTCAATTAGTTTCATTACTTTGTATGGATTGCCAATATACGTATTATCTTGTTTTGAATAGCAATTAATTCATAACGTATTCCTGCCATTTAATATTGATATATTTTTTTCTTCTAAATAAGTTTTGTCACCTAGTCTTGTTACTTCATTAATTGCAATCGAAACGTAATTCATTAAAAATTCTATTGCTTTTCTACGATAAAATTGTGTATTCTTTTTATAATATATAGTTAATCAAACATTGCCGAATAGTTTTTTTACTGGAGTGTAAAAATATCGTTTCGTTTTGCCATGATATACTTTTCAATTGTCATAGTATTTTGGTAATAACATACCTTTGTAAACTTTCATTCTAAAACCTCTTATTTTTTATATGATGATTATATTAATCGTCCGCTATATCTTGCCAATTTTTTTTCGCTATAGTATGTAATGCCCATCAGCCATAACCATTTCCAGGAGGTTTAATTAAATCACTCTCAACCGTCTCAAATATAAATGGTCTACCACCAACATAAGATGTGTAAATTTTGCTTGCAATACCTATTTTGCCTTTTTCCCATATCATTTTCTTACCATATCCAACCCAAGCATTTGAACAGTGAGTTGTTTCAACCAAATATGCTTGTGCTTCATTTTCTATCGCTTTTCTAGGAATAAATAATATCGAATCTTGCTCAAATGCTTCGCCAAATTTCTTTAAATCCTTCTCAAGTGTGCCGAAATCTTCTAAATCAACCACAAAAAATGACATTTCTGTTGCTATTTTTCCGCCTTCATTACTTTTGCCAACTAACTTTGTAACACCATATCCTTTGCTCTGCAATTTTGCTAGTAAGGATTTGTTTCTTTTTTTATTGTCATTGTGAGTATATTTCTCGCCATTACCGCAATCTTTTGCCGCTCGATATGCCGTTATAGCTCCACAGTCATGTTCATGATTATGCCACCAAACTCTACTTAAAGAGCTTTCCTTTAACATGCTTTTAACTTCTTTTTTAATTATTTCCCTTAATTTTTCTTCTTTCACTTTGCTAACCTTCTTTTAAATGTTTATCTCTCATTTCTTTACCCAAGGCGTGCCAAATGTCAGTTGTTAGTTTCGACATATCATGAGGGTAAAAATTTAATCCAGATATATTTGTTATATCTTTATGCCCGCCCGATGATTTCTTTACAATATCTCAGACAGAAATTTTTACTTTATCTAGTACGTCCCTTTGCTTGTTCGATAAATTTTTATAATTTTTCGTTGATATACTTTGCAATGCCTTTCCAAATCCCGAATCCATCTTTATGTTAATTTTATCACTAAATAAATTAACAAAATCAACAAATTGAAAATTCATCGTATTGTTTGGTGCATATATTGTTTTGCCCTTTGTAATATTCATTTCAAAGTTTCTCTTTACATCAGCCAAACTAATTTCAACATCAAGTGTTGACTTGAATTTTTGAAGTACTCCAAAAGCAACTGTACCTAAATGATAAGGATTTGCAGCCTTCTTGAATGGATTTTTAGCAACTTGTACAAGTCCCATTGATCAAGCTATACAAATAAAATCACCATCTGGATATAACTTAAATGGAGTATATCTATCATAAGAGCCGGGCTTCATTGCGCTTGCAGTTAATCCTTTAACCATTATTGTTGTTCCTTCTGTATATAATGAGTCAGTTTCTTTTTTTGATGCTGATTTATTGACATAGTCTTCGCTTGCGGCTTTCATTTGACTTATATCAAAGCCTAATTTATTGACTTCACTTTTCATATTAACATAAATATTCTTTAGTGATGGGCTTGAGTTCATTACTATATTAGATAGAAAATTCTTTTTGTTTTTGAACGATAATAATATTTTATTAACAACCAAACCAAAAAAGATACTGTTTCTTTCTACACTTAATTTTTTACTTAACTTGAATACTGAATTCATTACATTTTCTGGCGTTATATCATTTACGGCATAATCAGCAGAATCAACCATATCAATAACCTTAGAATCTGTTGATGTAAATATTTTACTTGGCGAAACTTTATCAGAGATTGCAGTTGCATTTGACGGTGACTTTACAAAGTATTTTGAGGCATTTTTTGCAACACCTGTTTGATTATCGTGATGATCAGTATGTATTCTTATGTCTGGCTTTGAATGAGCAAAATCAACTAACACATGTAATATACCGGGTGTCATTTTGTGTGTTGTAAACTCTTTATCACCATATTGTATTGGATAAGCTCCTATTACTTTAATGCCATATTTTTTTAGATATTCTTTCATACCAATTGCAGTTGCAATACCATCAAGATCCATGTGAAATCACATTTCTGCTTTCTTATACTCTTTCGCTATTTGTTTAATATTTTGCATACCTGATTCTGTGAATAGTTCTCTATATTCACAAAAAATATCAGATGCAATTTGTCTTCTATCGCTTGTTTTCATTTATAAAAATCTCCTAAGTATTTTATATAAATATGGATGAATACTAACTTTTTGCTTCATTTTTTTTCTTATCATTATCTTTTTCATCATCTTTAATTTCAACTGATTCGATAGTCTTATCATCTTTGCCACCGTTTAATTCATTGAATTTTTGTCTATAATATTCTCTTTTTAATCCATCTTTGTTGAATGCCTTCTCTGTTTCTTTTCTGCCGGCTGCTGTGGCCTTGTCATGTATCGTAAAGTTACCATTGGCTGCATTAATAGAGCTACCATAAGTCAATCCGTCAGGTCCAAATCTATTCTTAATGATATGTATTCTCCCTGTCCCAGATACCTTATCCTCGACCGTTCTCGATAATGATATAATAAAATCAGAAATCATAATTTTCTTATAACTATCAGCAACTTGATGTCCTTGAACAATTTCTGATTCGGCTCCGCCACGATTAACTTGACTTGCGGTTCAAATTGGAACTTCAAATATACCAGCCAACCCTCTTAGTTCTGTAAAAATATTACCACCAATATGATAATCATTATCCTGCCCTTTTAACACTTTTGTTGTTAATAAATCACCGTAATCGACTATAATTAAGTCTGGTTTAAATCTTAACATTTCATGTTTTTTGATATGAGCATATAATGTGTGAACGCTTGCTGTAGAGGTTGGAAAAAACTTAATCGTTAAATCGCCCTTTAATTGTTCTACTCTCTTGATTGTTTCGTCTTTATGATATTTTAAATCTTGAGTTTGTAGTCCCGTTAATATTGCATCATATCTAAGACCAACATAAGCTTCACTTAACTCAAGCGTATAATGCAATACTTTTTTTCCCAATGATAAAGCGTGTAATCCAATATTTGCAAGCAACCAACTTTTCCCGGTACCCGGACCACCAATAATACAACCTAATTCGCCAGTTCCAATCCCACCATCTGTTAACTCATTAATAACATTCCAAGGTGTAATAATACATTTTCTTAATGCTTCGTTATATCTTTCCTCAAAATCTTTTTTGTATGCAGAACCAACATCTTTAATTTCACCCTTTTTCATTACCTCTGTGAACAAATCGTATATATCATCATAACTTCCCGCTTTTAATAAATCAACCGATGCCAATATGGCATTTTTCATTTCTTGATTTTTGAAAAATTTTATTGCTTCATCTTGAATATATTGTAAATCTGTTGATTTTAAATTTTTCAAAACATCCTTAATAGATGATACAATTTGAACTTTGTCGACTCCGGTTATTACTTTTTTAACCTCGGTCTTTAACACATCCAGACTCATTGTGTCTCTATATTTTTCAAAATACTCTAACTGTTTTCCGACAATTCATTGATTAGATTCTGAATCAAAATATTCAACTTTAATAATATCACTAACTTGCTCCAAAAATGTTTTACTCATTAATAATGATGCTATTAATTTTGATTGAAACGAGTATCCAAATTGGTTTAACGTATCTGACATATTTATAACCTCTCTATATTATTCTTGCTATTAAATAAGTATAGATTAAGGGCGTCCAAGTTAGGATTATTTTAAGATTCTTTCAAGCACTCAAGCGCCATCTCCTTTGCCATTTCGCACATTTCGTCCAGTAACATAGATATTGCTGGATTTTTAACATCCCCATGATCACCAATAACTTTGAGAATCATATCAAAAAACTTACAATTACTCTCGTCTATTTCTGCATTTTTTGTACCTAAATACCAACACATATTGAGTTTGTCTAAATCATAAATGTCCATAAGTCCCCTGTTATACTTTTTTCAATTCTGATTTTTCGGATACGTTTCATAATATCAATATCTGGCAAACCCATTGGAAATTCTTTCTCTTCATAGCTTACGACTAAATGAGCAAGCAATCTCACTTCTGTTATTTGTTTCTTCGTCCTACACTCGAATGCTTCTAATAGTTCGTCTAAACGATCAATCACAACATTAAAATTTCCTTCACCAATAAATCTCATAAAATCTCCTTTTATGATTTAGCAATTTCTGCAATATATTCTCAATCGTGATAATCGTTTTCAAACCAACGCATACCGTATTTCTTGGTCAAGTATTCTCTAACTAAGTCTCCCTCTTCTTCTGTCATTTCGCCATTGTGCCATTATTCCATCAATCATATGCAACCCCTTATTTTTCTGCTTCTCTTGCTAGCTTTATCGCCTTTTCAACAACTTCAAAAAAACCATTTGCACCGTTATAATACTGTATGTCATAACTGATAGTTTTGTCGGAGTTCATTTTGCCAAAAGCGTAACAACTATCAGAATCAAATTCGTTATTCTCCAATATTCTATACCAACTATAACTACCATCCCTTTCTTTAACTTGAAGAATTTCAATGTCCACTTTATTGCCAAAATAAACATAATCAGTTTCAGAATCAATGTCATCAATCTCAAATTTCCAATCAAAATAATCAGCCAAGAATAATAATTTTTCTGCTGAGCTATTTACTGTGGAAGGAAAGTTTATTTTCTCTGTCTTGCCTTTGTGAGCTTCCATTTCTGACATAATCAATCTCTCCTTATTTTTTTATTTTCTTTTTAAGTTCTCTGCTAATGCCATCTTTAATAATAGCCGATGCAACTTCGTAAATCTTCATCTTGTTTTCTGCACAATATACCTTTAAGGCATGAAATGCGTCCTCATTAATTTTAACATTTTTCTTGTTCATTGTTTATCTCCATAACCTTTCCTATATATACATCGTGAAATCTCTAAAAGATAAAATTATTATATTTTTCTTTTATCTACTCTTCTTTTAACTTGTTATGTTTAACGGCAAATAAATTTAATTTATTGAATAGTAATATTCAGGTGTTAATATTTTTAATTACAGTAAACAATTTGTCCTTTAGTGAATAGATATGAATTTGATATTTATTTAATATTGGTATTTCATTATCTAGTAATGAAATTATGTCTAGTTTTGTCTGTCCAGATATTATTGACGTTTCCAACTGCATAAGTTCATAATTTCTATCTAAAATTTCTTTGCTCTCAACCATTCGCTTACATGTTTTTGATTTTTCATATTTTTGTGCCTCACTAATTAAATCATCTATACAGTAACGTTTATTGTTCTGTAAAAATTTAAAATACTTCTGTATAGTTGATGGCCCGAATCCCTTTACACCAGGAATGTTGTCACTTTTGTCTCCATTAATCGCCTTAAATAATGCGAAATTTAATGGGTGTATTTGATACTCATTAAGTACTTTTTGTGACGTATAAACTTCTTTTTTTGTTGGACTCCAAATTTTAACTTTATCACTAACTAATTGCAAAAAGTCTTTATCTGCTGACATAATAGTATAATTCGCTTCTTTATCTAAAGTTGTTATATATGCAATTGCATCATCAGCCTCGATATTATCAATACAAATTAATGTTACAGGTAATGCTTCTAAGTAATCAATTAAACGCTGTAACTGTAATTCTTTCATTTTCTCATCATTTACGTCATCCTGAAAATCATATGCTCTGTTGTACTTCGCTTTGGTAGGATTTCTATGAGCTTTATATTCGGGGAATAACTTTTTCCTTCGCTTCGATCCTCCTGCACCATCAAATACAATAATACAACGTGTTGGCGTGAATCGCTTTATAGCATAGCCAATTGAATAAAGAAAGCCAGAAATGCCTCCGATATGATTGCCATCATCCGTAGATGATGGCGAAACTGCATAAGCTCTAAGAAAGGTATTCATACCATCTACTATTAGAACTTTATCGTTAAGTTTTTCTGGCTTTTTATCTTTAGATAGTTCTTTTAAAATATCTGCATAACTTTTTTTAATTGACACTGTTTAATCGCCTTCAATTGCTTCATCTGATATTACAATTTCATCAATGTCAATAACTTCTTTCGGTTTATATTTCATAATATACGCATCACATAATAATCCATATATGTATTCATACATTGCTTTGTCGGACATAATTTCGCCCCAATTTTTTGATTGAAATTTCTTAACTGTACCATCTTCAAGTGTTATTGAATACCACGCTCCTGCAACAGTGATTATATCTCTATCTTTTAATGCTTGTAGCCAAGAGCTTAAGTCGTCTATTCCTCTGTCAAAATAAACTTGAAATACTGCTATTCTTAATGGCGGCCCTAATCTATTCTTAATAATTTTCGCCTTGATATTCATTCCAATACAGTCTTTTCGTTTGTCATATATTTTTGTTGATTTGTCAAGTCTGATACGAACACTTGAATGAAACCCAAGAGCTTTTCCACCACTTGTGGTGTTATGATTTAACCTACCATTTGCATAATAATTGTGACTATCATCTATTTCAAAATCAACAACTTCCATTTTTTTATTCACTTTTGAAAAATCCTTATGATCCTCTAAGCAAATATTATTATTATTTTCAATAATTGTATGTTTATTTGTTCCATTAAGTTTCCCATCTGTCCAATATGTTTCAACAGAGGGCTTGACAACAAAAGTTTTTATTGAATTGTAACAATCTTTTCCTGTTTTTTGATTTTTTCCATAAATTTCTATATCATGCGTTGATAAATCATATATTTCTGGTGTTATGAAATCATTAATTCCTATAAATCTTTCTGCGAATTCTGCTATTACTATTTCTTCTACTTGTTTATTATACCTTACTTTGATTTTTGTTGTATATGGGTCAACACAATATTTGTCACCGAATGTAACTCCTAGATTAACTCTTAATTGCTGAGTAAATATCAACGCTATATTTTGTGTTCCAATCATATCATTAATTTTTCTCATTGCCTTAGATGTAATAATTGCCTTTGCAGTGCTCCACCCGTCTTTATCATAATCGCTTTCTTGTTCAACCTTTGTGGTTGCCCCTGCAAGAGAGTCAACTAGAATGGCTAATTTTATATCCTTATTTGATTCTCGAACTTTTACAATCATATTCTCAATTGTTTCAAATATGTCCTCAACCAAACTTAATCGAACATATAACAATTTCTTTAAATCAACCCCAATCACTTCCAAAAATGGTCTGAATACGGATGTTTCAGTATCAATATAAATTGATATCCCACCTTGTTTTTGATTTGATGCCAGTAAGTGTGCACCAATTAACGACTTGCCCGAACCCTCTAAACCTTGTAACTCGGTGATACGACCATAAGGAATTCCACCATTAGGAACATTTGCCACTGCCAAATCTAAAACTGAGGAACCGGTGCTTAGCCAGTCCCTCACATCAGTAGGAGTATAAATATCTTCATCGAGAAAATATGCAACCTTTTGCGTTTTATGTTTCTTGTTTAACGTATCATGTAATATTTTAGTTAAAGAACTTAAATCTGTATTTCCCATTTTTTTTTTATACTCCTGTTATTTTGTTATAGATTAATCTATGAGACTATCAAAATCTTCCATTACTGAATCTAAATCATCATCAGTGGAATCTTCAATGTCATCCATTTCATCAGGAGTTTCTGCCATTTTCGTTGCGTCTGTTGCATCTGTTGCATCTGTTGGACCATTTAGATAAGTTTCTAATTGTTTTTTGAGTTCGTCATAAGAAGGTATAGAATATACGCTAGTTATTTCCAACTGATCATTTAATAGTGATTTTAATTGTTTAGCATCATTTGTAAGTTTAGTTTGTGATGGGCTCACTCTAATAGTTGTTTGAGGGTAGTCTGCCTTTGCTTCCTTGGCTGTTTTAAACTCTACAACAATATCCCTTCCCGTATTTGGATGAGTAATGTCACCCCATTCTGGGTCAGATATTAATTTTAATAATGTTTCGTAAATTTTAATTCCGAAACCCCAATACTTAACTCCTTCGCCTTCTTCGCCTCTTACAACAACCGGAACATAAGTTCTTAATTTAGGCTCTATTGCTTTAGCACTTTTCCAAGCATCAGATTCTCCCGTAGCTTTCAATGCATCAGCAAATTCTACAACTGGATCTGGATCACCAAACGAAATAGGTGATACAAAACTCTTGTTATTAAGACCATAATGCCAATATAATTCAATAAAGGGATTTTCTCTATTAAATTTGTAAGGCACTATTCTAACCCGTGTTTCTCCCGATGTTGGTTTCCATACATTTGTTTGTGCGTTTCTCTTTGATTGTAATTGATTCAATCGTTTCTTTAAAAAATCCGTATTAATTCCCATTTTCCATTCTCCTTTTTCCATTTCTTTTTTTGTCATTTTTTATTTACCATTTAGCATTTCCCATTACTGGTTGCTTGAAGTAACCTTGACTGATAATATATATCACGTCATTTGCGTTTATATCATTTTTTCTTTATTTTTGGCGATTTTTTTTCTCGAAGATAACTCGCTATATAGTAGTATTTTATCTATTTATCTTTTTTATTATAGCAATGATTATTTTTTTTCTGTTTTTATTTAATCATTTATCAATATCAATATCATCTGGTAAATCATCTTCAATATCATCGTAAACATCTTCAATATAATTATCAAAACTATTTTTGACTAAATCATACTGAGTTTGTTTATCGCCATTCATAAATTCATCTAATTCAACTGCAAGTCAAAGATCAACGGTGTTACCTGCATCACTCGCTAATGCTTTAATTAATTTGCCTTCGTTATAACTTTCCTTAATTACAGTCTGCTTGTACTCTCTTAATAACTTTTTGAAATTTTCATTATTCATTATATTTTCTCCTATTTGTTTAAATTATATTCTGGGTTAATAACTGCATATCAAATATCCGAGCCATTACGGTGATATGTTCCGTCAATTTTTATTATTTTGTTTCATAATTTCACAAAAGATTTAACACCAATAATTCTAGCCAATTCAATTTGCAAATTACGTACTTCATTGTCGAGTATCATATCCACTACCTTTAAATATGTAGAATTAGTTATATCATCAGGTCCTATCAACGTTGTGTAATCTGACATATAATAGAACATTTCATCTTTATCAATCTTTGTCATTGCTTTTAGTAATAATATTAACTTTTGCTTACTAATATGTAAATTAGCTAGATCACGACTTTCCACAAAGTTTTTTTTACTAATATCAATTGAAATAACGTTACTACCATAATGTTCTGCTGTGCTAATATCATCCGAAAAATATATACCTATTCCTTCTTGATTATTTGCGTTTTGTTGCATCATCATTTTGATATCTATACGTTTCGTATTATGATTGTCTCCATGATATATTTTTACATCTTCGTCTAATAATTTCTGAAATTTAACTGTCTTTATCATGTCATTTCCTAAATTTTCTTTAAAATTAATTTCTTCAATTCATTGTTCCTAATAAAAAGACGATAACCATTTATCTTAATCTCTATTGGGTCACCCATAGGCGCCTTACCTATAACTTTAAATTCCTCGCCTCTAAAAAGCCCGTAATTCATTAGCTTTTTGCGTAAATCACAATCCTCACAACAATAACCAACTATATGATAATTATCACCATTCTCTACATAAGCGTCACGTCTGTTTTTTCTGTGGCAACGCCTTCCCCTGCCAAGTCCATTGTTTTTCATTGTACTTCTCTTTTAATATACATACTTATTTATTACTTTCGTTTTTATTTTCATTGCCGCTAATAAAATTTGAACCTCTGCTAAACATTCATTTTTACCGCCTCCACATATACTTGCACCTTTAAATTTCTTTAATATATCAATATCAAATTGAGGTAGAGCAAGAAAAACTCTCTCATTTAGAATTTCATGTATTAAATCTTCATCATCAATTATATTTTTCAAATCGTCTTCATCGATATCTCTCACATCATATTTGTCATTTTTAATCATTCAGCCAATCAATTCGATAATATCAGACTCATCATAATTTCCATCCATTACATCACGAAAGAACCCATATCCTTTTTCAACAAACTCAATATTTTCTAAATCGACATCTCAATCATCAGTCTCTTCTCTAATTCAATTTTCAATTACGCCTTCATCATCATGATATCCCATATCAGGTCCGTTATATAAATATAATACATTACCATTAAAATTTATCAAATCTTTAATGAATTTACTTTTAATTCTTTTAACTTCTTTTTCATACGCTGGTTGTATATCAACAACAATTAATTTACTACCAGATATGCCCTCATTCAATAATTTTTGAAACTTTATCGTCTTCATTATATTTTTCGCTTTAATTGATAGCTTTTGTAAAGTCAATTTTTGTTGTCAAATCAAGAATTTGAACTCTTGTCTTTTTAGCACCAAATTTTACTGACAAATACTTAGCAATTTTTTTAGCTTCACCTTCACTTTTCGCTTTTGTGTAAAGAACTTCCTCATCATCTTTTCCTCTTGGAATACCTCAGACAATGTACTCCTTACTTGTGTTTAATTCTTCTCTTATCATTGCTCGTATTTCTGATTTCTTCATAATATATCTCCTATAATTCAAATGTTTTATATAATTGTGTTTTTACAATGTCTAATTTATCTTCTTTCATTCTTCAAAGTGTATTTCGATAATTTTCCCAGGGTATAATGAAGTCATGCGAGAAATTCCCGTCATTTAAAACTCAAATCATATTGTTTAAGCTATTAATCGTATAAAGTGTGTTTGTCTTTCTTTTTCTATGTATTAATATTGTATTTGGAAAATTAACATTTCCATTTGTAATAATTATATTATATATACAAAATAATTCATCTTCATTTTCTACATTATTAATTGTAATAATTTTATTGTTTATTAATTGATATTCGCTTTTAATATTATTTATGGTATCATCTAAATATTTTTGTTTGCTAAAAGTACATAACAACTGATTCTTTACATATTCTTTATTCATATTATTTATTCCTAATTATAGTTATTTTGCTTTATTTGCTTTCGCAATAAGTTTTTGTATTTTTGGTGATAACTTTACGTAAAATGTAAATGAGCCAACACCTCTAGGCTTTTGTCTTATCTCAACATCTGCTATTGGTATTTCCTTGCCATTAGCATCAGCCTTGTATGTAATTATAGGAGTACCTTTGTCATTTAATTTTACGTTTAGTTTTTTATGAAGCTCTTTGAAATCTGATGTTCCAAATATTTGTTTTAATGTTTTTCTATTTATTTTATTTTCGCCCAAAACCATAACTTCTTCACCAGTTCCAATTGAATTGAAAGGAAAATTAGTTTGTATGATTTTTTCTACCTTTTTTCTTTTTTCTTCTGTTTCAACGGCTCATTTACTTAGAGCCATTTGCGTCTCTTTATGTTCGGTCGCATCATTAGTAAGATAGTTAGAAAATGTTTCATCTTTATTTACTTTATTTATCTGATAGATTATTTGATTAAGAACTTTATAATCGTCTTGACTAAGACTGTCTCTGTCTTTACTTAATAAACTTTTTAATGTAGCTAATTTGATTTTAGAAATTTTAAGTTTTTTAATCATATATTCATCACCTTTATCGGTATACTGTTTAACATTAGGTATTAAATTGAGCAATCTTTCTCCGTTTTTCTTCTTGTAATTTGTAGAACTTTCGGGCTCTTCATTAAACACCTTGTCAAACCCACTGTTAAGCATATAAACATTATTGAGATTTTTCTTTAAAGAAACCTCAAACAATTTGTCTTCATTATTTTTTGTTCTAACCTTATAATAAACATCGGTGCTATAACCTTTGTTCTCTTTATAATTTGTTCCACCAATTAAGTTAAAATCTTCTTCATTGTCTCAAGCACCAGCAATAATTAGGGCACCTTCTCCAAACTCTTCTTCGACCAAACCTCTAATTGTTTCAGCAGATTTTACGGACGATTCTATTCAATCTGAAGTAATAACACCTTTATTATTCGGAAAATTTGTTTTAACATGTTCGTTCATTTTCCTTGCTAACGCCGTAAATTCATCTTTTGACATTGTAGCTCCAACCATTGTTAAAACTTCACCTAATTGAGACTGTATTGCGCCTGCACCTGCATCGGAGTCAAACATCTCAGAGGCCTTAATATTACCTTCTTTCGGTTTACGTGTGTTCATTGCTCTTTCAATAAATTTTCTATACTTTCGTGGAACCAATGCGTTAAATTCATTCGTATCAATTTTAAATCTCTTCTCAGACGGCAATACAGAGACGTTAATTTTTTCCATATTTTTAAGAAAATCTTCCTCATTAACGTTGGTATCTCTATCATATGCATTGTCATTTGTCGGACCACCTTGCTTTAGTCCCTTCTCTTTTCCGACGATTTTGTTTGATAAAATTTCTTCAGAACTCGCCTCTATATTATTATCAGAAGGTGTCTCTCTTTTTTTTCATTTATAATTGGTATTATCTTTATTAGATTTATCACTTGTTGTTTTATTCTCACTATCATTCGCAATGTCATTTGCAGATTTAGTCTTAGTAGTTTTAGCCTTATCAAGTTCGGTAGAGGTTAACTTTCTTGCTTTATTTTTATCATAAGCTTTCTTTCTTGTCTCTTCTGAATCATAATAAACAAGATTCCCAGAATCAACATTTATCGCTGGAAATTCAGTTCCCACTTTTTTATCATCTTTTTTCGTTTCTTTTTTTTCCGTTTGCAAGTCTAATACTAACTCATTAATCAAATAAAATGGCACACCATCCTCAGTCAATATTGTTTCCAAAGCCAGAATATGTTTTGTATTATTTCAATCAACAAAGGCATTATGTGTTTTTGCTACAACCCTCTCAACCAAACTATCTATATATTCATTTAATATATTCATAATATTATTTGTTTCCTTACTGTATTTTTCTTGTTTATATTAATAAATATTGAATTATTGAAAAATTTTTATTATTAATTTATAGTTTTATAGTCTTTGCCATGTTTAATTTTCACTGGGAATCGTCCACTCTCTGTCAGAATATCTCTTACTTTTTTAACGAGTTTCTTCCCATCCTCAATGTGAAAATCAATCAGAATCGAATCATACGTATACAATACTAAGCAGCTCTTGTAATCTCTGAGTAATTCATTAACTGTTATTATTAGCGGGATATTTCGCTTAGTTTCATAATTCTGGACAAAATAATTGAACAACTTCTGTTTGTTGTCTATTATAGGCACCTTTCTTTCGATTATCGGTATAACGTCTTTGTTTTTATAGTGCTCTACCCATATTAAATTTACGAATTCGTTCAACTTCTTGTAAAATTCAATATGTTTGTATTCTGCACTAACATGACCATACATTTGCTTAAATGTAATTGCTTTAGACTTTTGAACCATTTCATCTGTTGGCTTATCTACTCCGAAATATTGTGATGCCATATATTCATGCCCAGTCAATCCATCAGGAAATTCATACTCAATAATATCTGCAATTAAATATAAGTGACAAGCAACATAATCTAATTCAACTAACGTACCTTTTTTGTCAAATCTACTAATAAAACACGCTCTACTATCGTCAGCTTTATTTAATGCCGCATAATTTACTCCACCAAAAGAGTTTGACGGTCTGCCAGTGATAGTGTTGAAATTATACTTTGTGTTAACCTTATTATTTACAATATGTTTTGCGGGACCAAAGCCGAAGCTCTTCATAAACTTATCTTTATTTATATATAGTCCGTTAGCTTCAATTTCGCTAAAAGCGATAACTGCCTGTTCATTATAAAACCTAAACTCTTCATCATTAATGTGTTTACTAATTATTGACACAAATCTTTTCGCTAAATTATTACACATTTCAAAATGTTTAAAGATTGGAATCAAAATATTAACAGCACTATATTTGGGAAATTTTTTGTAAAAATAATGATGTGCTTTTGTCAAATATCTATCAATGTTAATATTCTTATTTATTCTGAGATATTGCATAAGAGAAATGTCACTTAAATTGGTAAATTCATATATTTGAAGCATTTCTTTTTTATCATAGACATATTTCACTCTATTATTATTTAACACTTTTAAATCGTCTAATCTTAAATGTGAAGAGGTATCAATATGATTAAATGATAACATATATTCATTTTTAGTTTTCAACTCGTAAATATATAACAGACAAAGCTCACTAACACTCGCATGATATATGTTATTATTTAAAATAGGTATTATAATGATGTCATTTTTTAGCTCAATTGTGTTTAATTCCTTTGTAGTGTGAATAATCTGCATTAAGTAACCTTCTTTTATAATATTTTCTATATACTTTACTCTATCATAATTAATAAATTATATCAGTATATTCACTATTATATAGCTCTATTGGATTTGTTAATCTAAAAATAATCATAGACATTATCTTTGCATTGTCATTTACTTCTTTTAAATTATTTTTACTAACAATATTAATATTGCCAACAATTAATCATTTTAATTTAATTACTCTATAAAATCCTTTATCAATTTTGTCAAACTGTTTGCTATCAATCTCTATAATTCTGGCGTTTGAATCATTTCATTGTTGAGCAAAATATCTCATAATAAATCCCTGTTTTAAAATCTTATCAGTTACTTTAGGATAATAATCAATTGCATAATTAATTTCTCTTTTCGTAAATTGACTTTCGAGAGAATCATATATTATATCACCTATTCTATGTCCATTATTTTCTGTAATAATTGGAGTTAAAAGTTCTGAAATACCAAAGATATAATTTCCTCCCGTATAATAATTATTATCCGGACCATTGTTGTATATTCCAACATACCTTTTGTTATTTAATAAAAATTTATTACCTATTGTATATGCCATTATTCCGCCTCAGGTATAGTAAGATTTCCATCAGGTATTATAATATCGTTGTATTCTCTATTTTCAGAAGGTGCAACTCATATTTCAGTATTCTCAACTTCAATATCTTCATATTTTGCATTTGAGTCAATTTTTACAGATTTGATTCTAAATTGAGTATCTATCGTTGTTGTTCATCCATCTCTACTTATATCATGTGAAATGCCTGTAATTGCAAATGCACAATTTTTTCTATATATATCCGGCAAGTAATCAATCGTAATAATATTTCCAAATTGCAGTCCTTCTATTCCGTCAATTGTTATTGATAAATTTAGAGGAATTAATATAGGACTAGTATATCCTGAATTATTTATTTTGTCATCACTTAAACCTCAACACATTTCAATATATGTTCAATAATCACTTGGTATTTCCAATTCTTTAAAAAACTTTTTACTATTAACATACTTTTCCATTTCCTCGTTGATGTTTGTAATTTTTCCTGAAGGCTTCTTTATGGCATCTCTAACATATTCAGTTTTACCGCCTCAAGATTTATTAAAATCATCTCTTAAATTTCCATAAAGAGTTCCAAAACCTCTTGACGTTTTTGAGCTTGGAGAGCCAACTCCCCCATAAGCAGCCGCATTTTTCATTCCATCAGAAAGTTCTGAGGAAATACTTAATGTTTGTAACATAGAATAAGCGCCATATGACGGAAATGTGAAAGCCTCTTTAATTATATTATTTTCATTAATATTTGCGGGAATTGAAGACGACGAATAATTTTTGTCAGTTATTCGCACAAAATTTTCGGGAGATATTTCTAAATCCAAGTCTCAAAATCCATTTGAATAAGTATTTAGTTTTTCTAATATATTCATCACTCCATTCTTATAAGTTGTGGCATTTGAAAACGCTTCTATAACAGTACTTATAGAGACTAATATATTATCAACATTGGATGTATCTTTATTTCAACCTTGTGAAAATCAGTTATCAAGTTCTAAACCCCTATTTTTTTTTAATGTGTTTGTTGGTATTATAAACACATTTCTGTCCAGCGATCTTAATGCAGGATGTATTGTTCTGTTACCAATTTGAACAGTATAATAAAGCATTGGTTCACTTTCATTATGTGTAACAACTAAATTTTTAAAAATAGATGCTTTATCATTTTCTTCTCGAATATAAAAGAAATTTATAATTTCAAATATAAGCTTTATAGACAAATATAGTGTCTTATGTCATCATACGGAATGTCCGGAGACGTTTATTTCATTAAAATCGAACTTATTCTTCTTTTCTTGTATTTTATTTAATAAATCAATTATTGTCAGTTCATCATTATCTATAGTAACTATTGTACTTTCTTTGATGTTCTGAAATAATTCAACATATCCTCTTGATACTGCTTCTGTTGAGCAACTAAAACTACCATCATCATTTAAACTTCAATCAAATTTTGTAATTTTCCCTACAAAAGCCCCATAATTTCCGTCAGAATCATATATCTTTTCTTTAATTTTTTCCGAATTTTTAAATACATCCTTTGACTCTTCTGCTTTATTTGATTTTGTAAATTTAATAAATTCGACTTGTGATTTTGTAAAACTTCAACCTCATTGTGCAATAATTGAGGCGCCCGGAGACATATATAACTTCTGCATATCCTCCAACTGTTGCATCGTATAACAGGTAAATTTAAAATTCGATTTTCTTACAGCACCATAATCATCAATATTTTCGACCGTTAAACCTTCTAATGTTGGTAATGGTCTATAAGGAAAATCATCATTTGGATTGCTATTATAAATTTCATCAAATGATTTCGGCAGATTTTCGTCAGTAGATGCAATACCATTTAAAATATTTTTTTTAGCAAGTTCGTCATTATAATCCTTCATTAGATCACGTCTAAGTTGTACCTTCCCATTAATTTTAACTTCATTTCAATTATCGCTATTAGTCTCCGCCTCATTATTTCTTTCTTTAACGTTTGAATATATTGTTATTCAAGGTGTTTTCGTATTTCATTCTTGATAGTCAGTATCATTTAGACCTTTACCAAAGTCATAACTTAAATATTTCTTGCGTCTATTTAATTCATCTTTGATTTCTTGTCGAATTTCTTTTACTCAAAGTTGTGCCATATTAACCTCTTAACCTTTTAATTCTTTGATTATACTTAAATAATCTATTGGTATTCTTATCTTTTGATCTAAATTTATATAATATGAATCACCTGATAAAGAATTTGCCTTTGCAATAATTCATCATAATGAGCCGTCATTATAATATTTATTAGCTAATAAATCAAGTCTATCTCCATATTTAATCTGAATGA
>Ga0307928_10000629_pt1 | contig 26563 bp, 33 predicted proteins | sample AceLakmetagen232_FD_201815 | JGI IMG/M metagenome (GOLD analysis project Ga0307928, IMG submission 201815) | Saline water microbial communities from Ace Lake, Antarctica - #232 | ecosystem: Environmental > Aquatic > Non-marine Saline and Alkaline > Saline | place: Antarctica: Ace Lake... | reverse complement strand
CTAGCAGTGACATAAGTTATTCCTAATTCTTCAGCAACCTTAATGGTATTCATATCAGAAGCGAAATAACGAGATGAAATGATTCTAGGCCTTATACCTGTACATGATTCTATTCCATCTAACATTTTAATAATTCTCTCTTTTTGATCCTCATAGGGCATATCCCAAAAAGGAGCACTAACATTCGCAGCTACCAATTCTATGTTCCCATAGTTTAAGGTTGTTTTAATATCTTCACAGTTATTATTGACAAACTCCGGTGAAACCATTAAAAGTCCTGAGATCTCTCTTTCTTTCATTTGTGTCACCATATTCTCAAGTCCAATTGGATCACTTTTTGATTCTATCAAAATCATAATGCCTTCTGTTTTTTTAGCTATTCTTGGCATTAGATAAAAATAGATTACAAATATAATTATCAACGAAAATAATGTTATGAAAATTATTTTATTATTTTTTTCCATATTTTTTATTAATTCTATTATGAATATATACCCATACGGGTATAGCTATCAATAGATCATACTGTGAATAAAGATTAAAGCGCTTCCGTCCTATAATTTAATTATTGAAAACAAAATCCTCTTTTAGGAGGATTTTGTAAATAGAGCTCCGCATCGTGAACAACGTTAGAACTGAAATCGTTAAAGCTGGAGATATTTATATCCCGGATATAGTCACACAGGGACAGATTTAGTTTATTGATTATACCCTGATGTTTATTATATAGCTCCGGGGGCTGGACGACGTTAGAACTTTTTTAGTGAAATCAGAGACATCAATACTTCAAATTTAGAGATATATATTAAAGGTTTTTTGTTAAAAAATCTTTAAGAGCGACCATATCTTTTTTATCATTATCATAATAGTAAGTCTTGATACCGATAGATTGCGCACTCTTTACCGCCTCTGGGCTATGTTCAAAATATATAACATTATCCTTATCTAAATCAAAATGTTTAAGCATCTTTTCGTAATATTCCGAATCACTTTTCTCCGGGTTATGTTTCAATGTAAAAACCTCGTATGGCATTTTATTTAGACTAAATTCTATAAATTGCTCATCGTTAGCTCCTGTTAGAATAATCTTTCTATTTTCAAAAGTCTCAAGCAAATCATACATCTCTTTAGATATTATTCCTTTATCAGAGACGAATGCGTCAACTGCATCAACTAATATTATTTTCATATTCATAAGTTTAATTTAATTACTTTATTATAGCAAAAATACTCAATAGTTCTACGTCCAACCCTGGGTTAACACAAAAACTCCATATTTACAGGGGTTTTTCATCAGCTCCGCATCGTGAACAACGTTAGAACTGAAATCGTGAAAGCTGGAGATATTTATATTCCGAATATAGTCACACAGGGACAGATTTAGTTTATTGATTATGCTCTAATGGCTCGGACTACGCGACGACTTCAGAGCTCTTGATTACGTTGAAATAGAAGAAAATATGAAAGAATATAGCTATATATAAAAAACTACGGGGCTTCAGTCGTTACAACCGAAGCCCCAATGGGTATCATCGTATTTCTTTAATGACCCCGAGAGGATAGCTCTCTCCTGCTAGCCAATCCGTAAGGACTCTAGCAGAATACTCTGGCCGATAAAGCCGACTTGAAGATATCAGGTCCTTCACTTCGTCTCGTGAAAGCCATAGTATCTCAACAATTTCACCAGTTCGAGCACTCTCATCCTTTCCCGTAATACATCCAGTGAAAGCGAATCCCATCCTAATCCCGCTTTCTTGAGAACGATTATAAACGCCGACAAAAGTAAGAAGAGCGATCTTGAGACCTGTTTCTTCTAATATCTCTCTCATCGTAGCATCTGTAATCATTTCCCCCGACTCAAGATGTCCTGCAGGAATACTTATCTGACCACCCTTTTGAGCATTCTGCTTCACGCAAAGAAGCTTATCATCCTGCTCTATTAACACCGCCACAGATACACCTGTTGGTATATCCCTCTGACCGACTTCCTCTCTCTTGAGTAGAGAATGACTCGCTAGATCAAGAACCTCATTAGTCCCAGCAACGTCGAGCTCTAAAGCCCTAGACAATCCTAGACAAATTCTTCTGGAAGGAGGTTTTCGTTTCCCCCTTTCGATCTTACTGAGATAAGAATGATCAATCTCAGCATCCGAAGCCAAAGTTCTTATGGATAGACATTTTTCTTTCCTTAAGAACCGTATCCGTTCACCTAATTTAGATTGCTCAGTCAAGATATACCTCCTTATAAAGTTACCCTATAATACTCATATTAAAAATACAACCCTAAAATCTAAAAACCCTCATAAACAAAGGGCTTTTAGAAATTTGCTCAACTACGCAACGACTTCAAAACTCTTAATTGGGTAGAAATAGAATCAATCCTCCCAACTATGCCCCAATTCGTGAAGATTCAACCACGCTTTTACGTTGTTTATAGACGAAATCTCGTTATTTATGAATTTTATTAAATCAAGACAGATTTCGTCTTGTTTTTTAACTCTTTCGCTAAAACTATGTGCAGTTACTTCTAATTCAAAATCTCCTATCATCGTATTTGGTTTAACTAAAATAAATCTAATACTTATCTCTTCTTTTGTTAAGGCTATATCTCCACAGGTTAGATTCTTAGCTAACCACTCTTTTAGTTTTACAATGATTGTTTGAAAAGAATTATAATCTTCTTCTTTTGTATAATAAATATTTACTGTTGGCATATTATTTTTTCTAATTCTTCTAAATTATGAATTATATAATCAGGATTTAACTTAGCTAATCTTTCTTCTGTCTGAAATCCCCAGGTAACTGCTCCAGATTTTATTCCAATCTCTTTACTAACCTCTACTTCATGATTACTATCTCCAATAAATATAGTTTCTTCTAAATTAAGATTATTTTTCTTTATTATAGATAATGCTGTTTCTGTCTTGTCGTGTATATCTGTATACACTTCATGAAAAATATTCTCTAAATTAAATCTCTTTATCTCTGATAAAAGTGTTCTCTGTAAATCAGAACTTACTACATACATTTTTATTCCCTTTTCTTTGAATTTCTTTATAGAGTCAGCAATAGTTAAATATACTTCTCCTTCAGGACATTCGAATACTGCTTTTTCATATACGACTTGTTCTTCCGCTGCAGATACATTGGGGATATATTTATTATAAAAACCCATATATGGTTGAACCCAATTTTCCTTTAATTCATCTAACGTAATATGATTTACTCCAAATTCATCAAATATCTTATTTACAACACTAAGATGAATTTTTACAGCATCCTTTACCACACCGGACCAATCAAATATTATATTTTTTATCATAGTTAAATTATAGCAAAAATACTCAATAGTTCTACGTCCAACCCTGGGTCAACAAAAAACCCCGTAGTTACAGGGATTTTTCATCAGCTCCGCATCGTGAACAACGTTAGAACTGAGATCGTAAAAGCTGGAGACATTTATATACCAAATTTGGGGGCAGAAACTATAGAAATATAGTTTACCCCACCCCACTACTCACTATATATAGCTCGGACTACGCGACGACTTTAGAACTCTTGATTGGGTAGAAATAGAGGAAAATATGAAAGAATACAGCTATATATAAAAGATAAGCCGCCCATCAAGAGATGAAATGGCCTATCCATTTCTCTTGGGGCGGTGTATGGGGATAGTATTATCAAGGACTAGGCCTTGATACAGTATCCACGTCACATCGAATTAGTCTCTGACTTTAACTCCTTCGACGTTAATCCAAAACATCTTGCTTTCTTGGGTCATCACTGATGCTTCAAACCTGTCAGATACGAAATGGTCAGGATTCACGAATGGTTTCACGCTAGCATACCTCTTTGTATAGAGAGGCTTGCCGTCTGGACCAACATGTAATGAGAGTCCTGTCTCTCTTTCCGTGACAACTCGAATTCCTCTCCTATCGGCTGGGCCAACACTGGCATATTTCTCTTTGAGCTTTGCTAGAATAGCACAACTTGAACTCATGACAACCTCCTTCAATTCCAATCCTAGTATAATAAAAATAATCCGTCAAGCACCAAAAAACCCTTATCAGTAAAGGGCTCTCAGGAATTTGCTCCGCATCGTGAACAACGTTAGAACTGAAATCGTGAAAGCTGGAGATATTTATATTCCAAATATAACCACACAAGAGCAGATTTAGTTTATTGATTATGCCCTACTGTTTATTATATAACTCCGCGGATGAAATGATCTTCGAAGGTTATAGAAACTAAAGGATGAAATACTTGACAAGTGTGATTGAGCTTGATAAAGTATAAGCGTGCCTATGAACCGTAAGGTTTGTCTCGGCTAAGGAATTCCATAAGCCGAAAGTGGGCACATCAAAAGAACTATCTCTCAGATAGTTTTTTTGATCCTCTTTTCATAACACTATAAAAAGTTATATTACCCGTCCCGATCCTTCGTAAAATAACTTTTGTTAACGTTTTCTGTAATCCCACCTTTTCTCTTAATATCCAATATTCTATCTCCTTCCTGTTAAAGGAAGTTTTTTTGTACTCATCTATCTTGTCTGAATTTTTAATCACAGGTATCACTAATGGCAAAAGTCCTAATTTATACATCTGTTCCTTAATAGTCCGAGCTCTTCCGTCAGAATATCTAAGATGATGAAATCCTTTAGAATTAAAAATTACATACTCTTTGAGTATAGGGCAATAGACTTTTTCAATACTCTTATACCATTCCCTTCTCTCTTCCAATAACTTCTTATATTTAAGATTCTTCATATTATATATTTATTATAATCTAAAAATCCTCATGAATAAAGGTTTTCATAAATTTACTTCCCAGATGGGACGATTTTCGAACTTTTATTACTATAAATCAAAGATAAATCCATTTTTACTCCAAAACCAAAGGGGTGCATGCATATCAATAGGATCAATCCCCGATCCACTAAAGAGATCTCTCCATTTTTGAGATATTTCTTCTTTTGATAACTTATTTGCTTCTTCTTGCGTAATAACGCCTAATCTCTCTGAACACTTTAGAATATGAGTATCTGGGGCGATCTCGATATATTCTCTATTCTTCAAATCTACCATTCCATATGTTGATATAATAAAAGACCAATAGTTAAATATCTTTGGTCCAGATAAATATGGAAAATCTTTTTTATAATCTTTCTGTATTATTTGTTTTAATTTAAGATAATCAGAATCTACGGACTCAATCATTTTTTCAACAGTTCCCCAATTCTTATGAATAGTCTTGCTTAATTTGTGCCATGTTGCAATATGTTTATTAGGTTGTAGTGCTAATTTGTATTTAAGAAGCATCTCTCGAAGAGGTTGTTCTTCTAGTAGTGCTGATTCCTTAATTGAAAAAACTTTTTTAGTTTTCTTATCTTTATAAGTTTGTAATACTGATTGCCATAGCTTATAACTATCTCTCTGATAATTAAGTGCCATCGGCAAGGTAAAATAAACCAAACGCTCTTCTTGCTGCGCTGGAGAGAATCCAGGATTAGAATCTTCGGGCATAATAGTTTGCCCCAATTTTCCATTCTTATATGCAATTAAGAGCTGACGACAATTATCTATAATTATTTCTTTTTCTATCATTGTTTAATAATAACTAAAAACCCTTGGTTTACAAGGGTTCTCAGGAATTTGCTCCCCCTATTGGACGAAGTTCGAACCTGTTTTGTGTAAAATTAACGCTTAACACTATTTTTAATCTCTTCATTCAGACGAATTATCTTCAATCCAATTAACCTCTGAATAACAATGATCTTTATTTTTCTGATTCGTAAATTTGTCACAAATAGATAGGTCTTGCGTGATTATATCAATATCTAAATAACAATGATCTTTATAATATTGTCCCATTACTTTGTCACAAATAGATAGATCTAGTTTAGCTATGGCAATCTCTGAATAACAGTCATCTCTATAACTTTGTCCAATGATTTTATCACAAATAGATAGATTTTGTTTAGCTATCGCAACTCCCTTGTAACAAATATCTTTATAATCTTGATTCTCTATTTTATCACAAATAGATAAATTTCGTTTAGCAGCAGCAACTGCTGAATAACAGCTATCTTGATAATTTTGATTCGTAAGTTTATCACAAATAGATAAATTTTGTTTAGCGGCAGCCACGCCTTTATGACAAACATATTTACGATTTGGGCCCACTATTTTGTCACAAATAGATAAATCTTGTTTAATAGCAGCGACTTCTGAATAGCAAGTATCTTTATTGTATGAATTATCCATGTGACTACAAATAGATGGATCTTGTTTAACTATAGCAACTCCCTCATAACAAGTATCTTTGTAGTATTGATTTACCATTTCATCACAAATAAATGAATCTTTTTTAGCTATAGCAACTCCCCTATAACAAATGTCTTCTTTATAACCTTGATTCTCTATTTTATCACAGATAGATAGGTCTTTTTGAGCTGCGGCAACCAATGAATAACAACTATTTTTATAGTTCTGACCCACTCTCTCATCACAAATAGATAAATCTTGTTTAGCGGCAGCGACTCCTGAATAACAGCCATTTTTATCGTTTTGATTTACCATCTTATCACAGATAGATAGGTCTTTTTGAGCTGCGGCCACCTCAAAATAACAGTTAGCTTTATCGTATTGATTCCTCATTGCATCACAATTGGGCTGTTTATTCTTAACGAGAAAATAACCTCCAATTCCTATTATTATTAAAAAAACAATGACTATCGAAACAACAATATATTTCCAATTCATAAACTTATTTTAATTACTTTATTATACCAAAAAATCTCAATCGGTTCGAGTGTGAGATATGCCCTGTCTGTAGGTCCCTGCAAACAAAGGGGTCTGAGACGGCTCCCCCTGTTAGACGAAGTTCGAACCTGTTTTTAAGAAAAAGTTATTTTATAAAGAAAACTAGTCTATTATTTCAAAATCTCTAGAATATGCTACGGCTTCATCACACTCTCCGATATCATCAACACATCCATCAACGATTTTGAAATCTACTCTTATTCTATAAATACCTCTTATATCCTCACTCTTAAAACTATGTCCATCTATATTTATCCTGGTATTAAAATAAGGAGAAACCTTAAAACATTCCTGAGGATTTATTGGGCATTCAAATTCAGATGAATAAAGCAAATTCTCCTCTAAATATTCTTCATTCATTTTTTTCTCTAAAATGATATCTGTATATCGAACAAAATTTTCAATAGCATGTTCTTCCTTCGTGATATCTCTCCAAGATGCTTTTATCTTCCAATCTAGTGGATCATAGGAGGTATCTGAACCAGGCGGTCCCATCATGACCAAAGCAGAAATTTCCAATTTATCTAAGGAATAGGTAGGTTCTATATTAAATTGCATATCAGAAGAAACATCTAATAAATCTATTTCTTGATCTATTATTACATTATTTATTTCTGGTAAATTGATATCTTCTGCAAAACTATGATCATGGGTCATAAAAAAAGTTTCATAAGCAACTATTACGCCATATCCCACTAATATGCTACCTACAAATATTATTATTATTTTTAGTATTTTCCAATTCATAAATTTATTTTAATTACTTTATTATACCAAAGAATCTCAATCGGTTCGAACATGAGATATACCCTCTTCATGAGCCCATACTGACAAAGGGGTCTGAGACGGCTCCCCCTATTGGACGAACTTAGAACTTTTGATTGGAGAACAATGCGAGTAGAGTTAGATGCTCTTGTCTCAACCTATAACATTTCTCTTTCTTGATTAGTTTATAATTTCCTCTGAGCCTATAAAAACAGACCGCCCCACTCCTTTCTTAGGAATAAGACGGTCAGTATGTCGCAGACAGTATCTCTGCCAGTTCATCGTGCCACTTCCTGATAAAATCAGTAACTGGCATCCTGTCCTTCGTTCGGTCACCAAAATCAATCATTTTGTATCCATCGCCTACACGTAGATAGTTGCCACGGGAAAGAAATGTGTGTGAATTAGTCTCCCAAACATCTCCCTCGGTCGCCTTAAGTATGCGAGCAGATATCTCCCAATCTTCATCTTGGGTTATCTTAGCTCCTCGACACCTTTTCTGGATATTGATGAATCCTAGACTAAAATACACGGGAGTGAGAAATTCTGCACGAGTTGCCCTCCAACACCTCCATTCAGTCCAATTCTCAACGAATCCATCGATGAAAACTTGGAAGACGAACTTGAAGTCATACCTAATCCACATAAGAAATTTTCGAAACTCCACCCGCTTAAACAATCTCCTTAATGAACCTTTCTTTTTGCTCCTCAGCCATCTTGGAATCTTGATGACCACGGACCCGATTAGAAAAACTAATCTATGAGTTCCAGATTCTGTCTGGAGCATTACGACACCTCCTTTCGCAATCATCCTATAACAACCACTTCAAAATTACAAGACTAAATCCTAAAAACCCTTATAAACAAAGGGCTTTCAGGTGCTAGCTCCCCCTATTGGACGAAATTCGAACCTGTTTTGGATAAAAGAAAAGAAACGCCCCCCGCAGGAGACGTTTGTGAAGTACGCATCTTTGATATAGACCAATGGGCCTACAAAAGACGATCTGCTGGACTGACATAGTTAATATAAATCTTCCACATACCAGTCGCCCCATCCCTCTTCATCGTCGAAGAAGTTATCAAGGAACTCGATATCTGCCTCGATTGTATCCTCCATCGCTTGCAATCGTGCAGCGATATCTTTTCGAGCCGATACTTCAGGTCTTCGAGCCATCAAGATCACCTCACAAGATACTTTTATTATATCATATATAATTGTTATGTCAATGATCGGTTCGAACATGAAATACACCCCACATGGGAGACCTTGTAAATAAAGGAGTCTGAGACGGATCCCCCTATTGGACGAAGTTCGAACCTGTTTTAGATAAAAACTTACAAATTATTACTACAATCATTGGAAGAACAATATATTATGTCCATGATATTATCATTACACATGTCTATATATATCGAATATTCTCCGGCTGTACTACCCACTCGAGTATAATAATCTGATATTCTTACTGATATAACGAAAGAATTAGTTTCTAATGCGTCATACCATCTCCTATAAAAGTCCGACGCATCTTTATATTCTGCAAAATAACTATTCGGTAAATAGTTGTATGTCATAAAATATTTTTGATCTATAATATGTGGATATACCACTAAATCTTCTGTGTCTATCCTTACAGACGGATATAACTTAGAGAAATACTGAAAACTTTTAAGATTTTTAATCTTATCTGATAGCATATTATTAAAATCTTTATCTTGGGTTCCTGCTAAAAAATCTGCTTCTAAAATATTATATTCTCCAGACACATCTTCAAGGCTACATATTCTCATGTCTATACCCTTTTTCTGGTCTATGTCCTTGTAGTTTTTAGAAAAAACATTATTAAACGCTCCTAAAAAATATCCTGAAATTCCTGCCAGGATTACCACAACCATTAAAATGATTATGATTTTGATGTGTAATTTCATAGTATTATCTTAATTACTTTATTATACCAAAAAATATCAATCGGTTCGAACATGAGATATACCCTCTTTATGAGCCCCTACAAACAAAGGGGTCTGAGACGGCTCCCCCTATTGGACGAAGTTCGAACCTGTTTCAATCTAGAAACTTAAAGGTTGAAATAATTTTATAAAAGATATCTAGATTTACATCCCAAGTATTCCCAGGGCTAGCATCTAATTCGATTATCTTATCGTCGTAAGGGATTAAAATATTAACATAATCTAATTCCCAAATAATCTTAGTCGCTGATATTTCTTGCTCACCTACTGTTATATCTTCTATTTGTTTTATATGATCCTTATCAAAATTACCCTGTCTTAAAGATGTCATCTTGCAAATAAAAAAATCTTTTGGGGATAATTCATTTGAATTAGAATGTACTGTAAAATCATAAATTGTAGGGCCAAAATGCATGCTTGAAGCTAAACTGAAAGAATCACCTAGCTGCTCTCCGCATTCTGAATAATCATAAGTTGTAGATGGAAAATTAAATTCCAGCATTTCTGGATGCCTAAACTCAAATCCATATTCTTCATTTTTATAAGTATCCCAATCAGAAATATCTATATTCGGATCAGAAATGTGTTCTAGGCTTCCATCTTCAAAATCTAGTTTTTGATAACTCTTGTCAGCTTGACTACCGCCCGCTCCGAGATTTGCTCCTATGCAAGCTTGTAATATAACACTCTTATCATCGTCTGCCAGCTGATAGGGTAGATATAATTTTGAATAACTACCCCCAACCACCACGTCAACATTACCTACTAGACTAGATGTTTGTTTGTCTTTATCATAGATTATAAAACGAACACTCCCATCAAGCTCATTTGATTCAAGTGGAAAATATGCTCTTAATATTTTTTCACTATTATTAAACGTAATTGATGAAAAATGATAATATCTATCTCCTGATGCTTTATCCGAGTAATGATTTTCTCCATTATCATAATTATTAGGATAGATATATTCGTTCTCTATTGGATAATTTTTACAATTGGCATATCTGTTAAAATATTCACCAACCCAATTTACATCAGCTAAAATTGACTCATCGGGCCTTTGACAAGAATATACACGCGCCACATATCCACCAGTATCCAATAAATAAGATTCTTTGAATTCGCAATTATTTGAAGATATCTGTCTATAAGCAATAATTTCTGATGAACCTAATTCATCGTCACACTTTTCTAATCTAATATTGCCATCTGGATCAGGTGGAATATTAGTATCATGCGGTATATAGGTGATATGCTCATAATAACTGATTTCATTTTCAGTTGGATCATCAATGTTATTATTTTCCCTGTTGCTCAATAATAAAATAATAACTGTTATTCCGACAATTACTATTATGGCTATCAAAATAATTATCCAAATTTTTTTATTCATAAATTTAATTTAATTCATTTATTATACCAAAAAATCTCAATCGGTTCGAACATGAAATATACCCTACTCGGGAGACCTAGTGAATAAAGGTGTCCTAGACGGCTCCCCCTGTTGGACGAAGTTCGAACCTGTTTTATAGATTATTAAAATAAAAGGCCCTTTTTTTATTAAGCGACCTGTAACTCAATAGCAGTGTCTTTAAATAAGACAATTCATGAACTTTTATATGTCAACAACCCCGCGCTAAAGCACGGGGCTTATCTATTTACTCTTGTTCCCACAGATACAGTGGGAACAAGCCAATGAGCCCTCCGCCTCTCACTTATTAGTGAGAGACTCCCGGGGCATGCCTATTCCCTCGGCCTAAAGGCCGGGGCTTGCGGCAAAGGGTAGTCAATTTATGGTTTAAATCTTATTGAATTAAAATAACTTACTATTTTTTTTCTATCATAAATTTATAAAAATAATTATATTTAAAATATTTTAAAATTTAAAAATAAGGATTAGCAACACTACAACAATAATCATTATGATTAATACTGCCAAGGGAGATCTAGATTTTTTCTGAAGAACTGGATTCCCTTTCATAAAATCATCTATATCAATATCAAACTTACTTAAAAATCGTCTTTGATTTTTTTCCGTATAGGCAACTTTTGGAAATGGACCAGGAGTTGGAAAAAATGTAGAAGCAATCGTCACTTCTATTTGAGACAACATGTTGAAAGCTATATATTGATGATTATCTTTACGCAAATCATTTAATAATATAAAAAAAGTCCAATAACCTTTTGCGAAATTGAGAAAACAACTACTGGATCCTGGCAATCCTTCTTCCAAAGAATTGCCAAACTTACTTTTTATTCTACTCGGATCAACAAATTCATGGCCACCTAATATTAATCTTATCAAACCATCAAATAACTTGCCATGTGCTTTAGCAAAAATTTCTTTCTCTTGAGATGGTATGCCACCATTCTCAACAAGGCCTCCTATCTCATTTAATATATATTCTATTTCTTTCTTGTCTAAGTCCTTACCAATAGTCTTGACTACAGATGATAGACTGTCTATGGGGTGTTTATAATCTTTATTTTTCATAATTTTATATATATTTCTATATCTTATTTTTATTATGTCACCAACAAACACTAACATTTTCTCCTAATAACTCCTCTAAATATTCCTTAACCTCATATTCTCCGCCCAATCTATCTATCAGACCATTATCTAGGGCCATTTGACCAAGCATAGATGAACCATCAGCTAACTTCTCTACTTCACCAACTTCTATATCACGATTTAAGGCTACTTCTGAAATAAATATTTCATTTAATAAATCTGTGTCTCTTTGCAATAATTGTTTTTCTTCCCAATTTAAACTTTTATCTGGATCTCCAGTATCTTTGAACTTTCCAGAAGAAATTTGTTGATAAATTAAGCCATCTTTGTCATTTTGTCTAGAATAATCTAGATAAGACATAGTAACTCCGATAGATCCTACGTTAGAAGTTGTATTAGCAAAGATGACATCTGCTCCAGTGGCGGCCCAATAGGCTGCTGAAGTCCCTGCCTCTCTAATAACAGCTACTGTTGGCTTCTGAGCACGCTTTAAAGCGTCGGCCACTTCTTTACCTGCAGTTGCCTCACCTCCCCAAGAATCTATTTCTAAAATTATAGCTTTCATATAAGGATCATTTTCAGCCTCATTAATATAATAGACAATATCTTCAGAGCCAGTAGATGTATAATACTCAGCATCCTCGTCCGTTGATTCAACGGCATAGGTATATAAATCACCTGTTAGCGTAATTCCTGAGACATTATCTTCTTCATAACAATAGCTATCCTCATCATAGATATTACTACTAAAACCATTTACTTCTGAATCATTGTTTGATAGACCAACTGCCGATCTCCTAATATTATCAGAAAGTTTTAACTGTTTATTTTTTTCTACTAGAACAAAAGAAAGTATTAAAACAATCATTACTAAAACACTTAATGTAGCACCTATAACAATTTTTAAATTCTTATTATTTAACATATGTTTTAGTATATTGATTTAATTTTTAGTTTCATGTATTTATTTAATATTTATAAAACATCTTTTGCTTCTAAACAAACATCTTAAAATTCTTTAATGATATCGCTCTTGAGCTTCAATCTTAAAAACTCCAATATTTTTCCATAATATCTCCATGACGACTCTGCTGCAACTTGTTGAGCGTATCAATTTCTAACGAAACACTATACCCAAAAGGAATATAGGGATTTGTTCTATTTTTTAATAACCAATCTATAATTTCATCTTTTATGACCGGATCGGCGAGTGGATATCTTGGATATAATTTAAGTAATTTTGCTATCGGAGTCGTACTCCCACTTCCCCATGTACCATTAGCTAACTCTTTTTCAATCAAAGCAAATCCTTTAATAAAATAAATATACTCCTCCGATGACAACTTTCTTACTCTCAATATCATCTCCTTATCAACAAACTTATACAAAACAGCAGGATCATTGGGGATCCCATTGATTTCCTTAAACCTTTCCTTTCTGCCAATACTTATTATATTGTTAATAATATTCATATTTTTAAGATTGCTCACTCTATTTGCCCAATATCATTTTCAATCAAAATTATGCTACACTATATTTTTTAAAATTCTCTGCCTGTTCAAATATCTCTTTAAATATTTCGTCATTAGTAAAGGGTGGATAGTCATTATCCGCAAGTGTTAATATTAATCCCACCTTTAATTCTGCCTTGATATCATCCCTTTGAGCCCAATCGGTATATCTAGCCTTGTCGTCCACAATTATTTTTACTTGTTGGGATAATTTTATTAATTTATCTTCGGGATATTTAAATTTATACTTTAATGAGATTTCCTTCAATATGTCATAAAAAGCCTTTTCCTCAAAATCAATGCCGAGACTAATAAAAGAATTTCGTTCTTTTTGCAACTCTTTAAATAAATCAGAAAACTTCGTCGCAACATCATCCAATACATGGCTTTGAAGTACTTCAAAATCCTTCCTTTCATTATAAATTTCAATAAGTTTTTTTAATCTCTTGGAAAAATCTACTCCTTTGGTTCTATTAGTCTTCTTAAACTCATTAATCGCCTTGGCTAATAATTTTTGAAGTAATTTAATTTTAGTATTGGGTAATTGTATTTTATCGATTTTTGCCATGTACTCATCGCTAAATATATCAGCATTATTTTCGGAGTCAGTCTGGTCAAGTTTAAATATTTCTTCTACTCCATTACTAATCAAAGCTTCTTGAATCATTTGTCTCACCTTATCATTCATTTGAGCTGTATCAGGAGCACCACCTTTAGTAAGCTTGTGAACGATAGCTCTAATAGCAAGATAGAAATGAATATGATCCCGTTCATTTTGATTTATATTATCACTTGAGCAGCACAAATCATACGCAGATCGTAATTTCTTTGTCAGCGTCATGAAACGTTTTTCTATCTCGTCGGTGAATTGTACGTATTCAGAGGCATTATTTAAACAGTGTAATTTTTCTAGTGATGTCCCTTCAAAATAAGAAGTGTTATTAAAATTATGAAATAACTTTTTCAATAGGTCTAACTGGTCCTTTACGATTACAATTGCTTTTTCTATGCCTTCAAAATCGCCTCCACTAATTCCGCCACTACCATATTTTTTCAACGCTACATTCATATTACTTTTAATGCCGATGTAATCTACTACTAAACCGCATTCTTTACCTTCATAAACACGGTTCACACGAGAAATAGTTTGAATCAATGAATGCTGTTGTATCGGTTTATCGATATAAATTGCCTCCAAAAACGGTACATCAAAACCAGTAAGCCACATATCAACTACAATTGCTATTTTAAAATTAGATTTATCATTTTTGAACTGACGATCTAGCTCTTTCTTATCGTCTTTTGTACCAAGCATATCAAATAATTCTTTAGGGTCATCCTTATGTCTGGTCATCACCATTTTTATTTTCTCAATTGGCTTTAATTCCTGTTTTTCCTGATCAGTCAATTTGATATCTTCATCACATACTTTTATATCTGTCCATCCAGGGCGTAAGGCAGTAATTTCTTTATAAAAATTATACGCTATCGAGCGATTAGATGAAACGCACATAACCCTTCCAATCACGCTAGCACCCTCATTAATTCTCGTCTCATAATGATCTACAAAATCTTGGGCCAATAATTTCAAGCGTTTTGGATCGCCCAAGATAACTTCCATTTGTGTAACTGCTCGTTTGCTTGCCTCTATCTGATATTCATTCGTACCCCCTTCGTCACACTTTTTATAATATTCTTCAATATCATCTAATTTGTCTTGGTTCATTAATATCTTGGCTGCCCTACCTTCATATACAATTCTTACAGTAATTTCATCTTCTACTGACTCCCTCATAGTATAGGCATCAGCCACTGGACCAAATACGTCTAGAGTACCATCAATAGGTGTTCCCGTTACTCCAACGTAGGTAGCATTTGGCAAAGAATCGTGTAAATACTTAGCAAAGCCGTATTTTATTTCTACTCCCTTGTCAGTAATCCTTAATTTTTGATCAAGATTAATCTGTGAACGATGAGCTTCATCTGAAATACAAATTACATTTGTACGATTAGTCAAAAGTTCGGTGCTTTCTGTAAATTTATGTATAGTAGTCAAAAATACTCCTCCACTTTCAATTCCTTGAAGATGTTTCTTCAAATCCTCACGGCTTTCGACACTTATCACATTCTCATCGCCAATAAAATTCTTAGCATTCGTAAATTGTGTAGATAATTGATCATCTAAATCCGTTCTATCAGTAATAAGTACAATGGTAGGAGTTCTAAAGTATGTACTTCTCATAAGTAACCTAGATAAATACAGCATAGCAAAACTCTTACCAGAGCCAGTTGCACCGAAGTAAGTCCCTCCCTTACCATTTCCTAGAGGTTTCATATTTAATTTAATATTCTCAAAAAGTTTATTTGCTGCATAATACTGCGGATAACGACAAACAACCTTAACATCATCTTTGGCAGTGTCAGGAAAATAGATAAAATTATGAATAACGTCAAGCAATCGCTTTTTATTAAACAATCCCTTTACCATACTAAACAAAGAGCTGATACCTTCCGCCGACTCATCGCCATCTTCTATTTTCCGCCAAGCATAAAAGAAGTCATATGGTGCAAAAAGCGAGCCCATCTTATTATTCACACCGTCACTGATTACACAAAGTGCATTATATTTAAAAAGCTCAGGAATATCCCTACGATAGCGGACTGTCAATTGTGTGTAGGCATCTTTGATGGTGGTATTCTCTTTAATAGCACTCTTAAATTCAATCACTACTAGAGGCAAGCCATTGATATATACAATCCCGTCAGGAATACGTTTTTCGTAACCCTGTATTTCCAGTTGGTTTACAATTTTAAAGTTATTATTTTCTATAGTTTCAAAGTCTAAAAGATAAATATATAAATCTTTTTTTGCTCTATTCTCTCGTTTCAACACAAGGCCGTCAGCAACAAGTTTCATAATTGCCTTATTACTACCATAGAGATCAGAGCTAAGATATCTTTCAAGTTGTAATATAATAGAATCTATTTCATTCGTTGTGATACCATCAGAGCCATATTGATTAAGAAGAAACTGTTTGAGATCATCATAAAGAAGTACATCGCTCATTTCTTTATGAATGGTCTCTCCATGGCAATGCTTTATTTGCTCTGCTTCAAAGAGCTCAATGACCGCCTGTTCTAGTTTTTCTTCTGTAAATTTCATAATATTATTTTTCTATAGTTGCAAGTTTAGATAATAGAATATTTTCCATCTTTTTCAATAATTCATTTTCTTGTAAGGTAAGAGTTATTTTCCAAAATATTGAACTATATTGTTTTGCAAATAAATCAAGGATACATCTATCTGGTATCAAAACACTAAGGTTAGACAGGGAAATGGGACTGAGATTCTGTTGTGCTGTTCCAGATGATATATTTATTAAAATATCCTGAAATTCTTTTCTTCTCATAGAAAAATAAATGTAACAATAATCTTTTGTCTCAATTGGTTGAATTTTCGCAACGCGTTGATTAAGTAAATATTTTTCTCCATATACTATAGCACACGCCCAACATTACCAGTTAAAGACATTATGATATCACCATTCCTCAGTATACAATATTCCGGCATTCTAGGTGGGGCTTCAGAAATATAATTATCACAATCTGGAATAAATATGCCATCTTGAACATTTCTAATCGTCACAAGTCCAAACTCACCTGAGCTACAATAAACTTCACTTGGAAATGCGAACCCCGAAAATATTTTAATTATTTTATATAGATTAGTTAATCTCCACCCCCTTGGAATATTTTCCTCTAACTCATCATCAAACTCCATCTCTCCACCACTCGATTTATATGGCTTTCCATTTTCATTTAGAAATTCGAAATCTACAAACCAATGTTTATAAATTGCCTGTGCAATTTCTTCTAGTTTTTGTATAAACTGATTATTTGAATTTATTCTATCCATCAACACATTGTATTCTTTAACGATCTCCCTCTGTTTATCTATATGAGGAACTGGGAGCTCCATCTCAATAAAGGCATTCCAATTTAAACCGCCACGAACGTCTGCATCGGTATAAAACCAAGCATTTCGATCATATTCCTTGCGAGAAAACCACATCATCAGATACTCAGGCAAAAGTTCTTCTGTGTCTTTTACTTCAAAAACATCATAAGCAGGAGATACAAGAAAGTCTTCTGAACTATCTGATATTGAAACTGGCAAGCGATAATCTCTACCTACATGCATACGATTACAAGCAAACTGTCTCTTCCGTACAATTTTATACACCGACATATCTGTCCCAACTACATTAGCAACTGATGGCATAAAAAACTTATCTATATTAATTCCCAACAGATTTTTAATTTTGAGATCAGTATTTCGAACATTAACTTTCTGAATATATTGTCCTAATGGTTTATAATTTGATTTCATAACCTAACTTTTTAAAGACAGTTAATAGATCTTTCTTTGATTGTTTTTCTGCTTTTAATAGCTCTGAAAAATCACCTTGCAAGCTTTTCATTTTTTCATCAAAATCAATATTCTCATCTCGATTTATAAATGCAATATATTTACTTGGCACAAGTGAAAAATCTTTCTTCTCAATCTCTGTGAAAGAAGCACTATAACAGAATTCCGGTGTATTTTGATATGTTTTTTCAAAATTAGTTTGTTGCCAATTATGATATGTTCCAATTATATTTTTAATATCATTATCAGAAAACTGAATAAATTTTTTCTCAAATGGTTCACCCATTTGTCTCAAATCCATAAATAATATCTCTTTTTGACGATCTCGGTACTTTTTTACTTCACCATTTATTTTAATAGTTCTGGCCTCCTTATTCTTATTCAAAATCCAAAGAGTTACACTTATGTTTACCGTATAAAACATATTCTGAGGAAGAATAATAATCGCCTCCACTAAATTATTCTCAATCATCTTTTTACGAATATTATATTCTGTACTACCACTAGACAAAGCACCGTTTGCCAAAAGAAAACCAGCCACACCATTTTCAGAAAGCTTAGAGACTATGTTCAATATCCAAGCATAATTGGCATTACCCGTAGGAGGGACATCATAACCGCTCCAGCGAGAGTCTTTGGTTAGTTCATCTTTAGCTCTCCATTGCTTTTGATTAAACGGCGGATTTGCCATTATATAATCCGCTTTTAAGTCTTTATGTTGATCTCTAGAAAAAGTGTTCTCCGGTATATCTCCCAAGTTTGCAGAAATTCCTCGAATAGCTAAATTCATTTTCGCTAGCTTATAAGTCGTGGCTGTCTGTTCCTGCCCATAGATGGCCACTTCTTTTTTATTACCATGATGATTTTCAATAAATTTCATAGATTGCACGAACATACCACCCGACCCACAACAAGGATCATAAATCTTTCCTTTGTACGGTTCGATCATTTCAGCAATCAGATTAACAATACTTTTTGGTGTATAAAATTCTCCCTTGCCTTTTCCCTCAGCAATAGCAAATTTGCTTAAGAAATATTCATAAACCCTGCCTACAATATCTTGTTCTTTGTCTTCAAGTGTATTGACCTGATGAATGGTAGAAAGCAAAGAAGCCAATTTCGTAACATCAAGATTAAGTCTTGAATAATAGTTATCAGGCAAAGCACCCTTAAGTGAAGGATTATTTTTTTCTAATGTAAATAAGGCAGTATCAATTCTAAGTGCAATGTCATTTTGTCTGGCATTTTCCATCAAATAGTCCCAGCGAGAGATCTCTGGTAAATAAAATACGTTCTTTTGAGTATAAAAATCTACCATTTCTAAATACTTATCATGTCCTTCCGCTATAATTTCTTTCCTTCTCTCCTCAAATTTATCATTAGCAAATTTCAAAAATATCAAACCAAGCACAACATGTTTGTACTCGGAAGGTTCAACTGTACCACGAAGCTTATTGGCAGAGTCCCAAAGGGTTTCTTCGATACTCTTTTGCTGCTTTACTTTCCTTTGTTTGAGTATTTTTGCCATATTATTTTTGTTATTGTATCTACTTCGTTATGTTCCATATATTATTTAGTATTTTTTGATATTCTACTCTTTCCTCTATTAGAAATACCCTATTCGCAACATTAAATGACAATTATCATCAATTTTTACTATATATTTTTTATTCATACTTTTTAATTATTCTTAACCACTGGCTCTCTATTCCTATGTATCTCATCTAGTAATCTCGATAAACTAGTATCTTTAACATTATGCTCTCTCTTCTCTGGAGCATATTCCCCCGTCACCTTATAATACATATCTATTGCTTTATTCTTGGCAGACAGATTAGACATCTGATTTAAGACGAAAAGATGTTGTTTTTTTACATTCTCATCAGAGTATCCGTACTCTTCCATCTTCGACTCAACATAAGCACAGATGTTAGGCTTTGTTAGGTTCTCTGAAGCCACAGAAGCCGCTGTACGCCTGTTGTTGCAGTTATAAACCTCATATGCAGCGTTAGTCCCATTCCCTCCTAGTTCTAAGTATAAATCGCTAAATTTCTTTTCTTTCAAGGTCAAATAGCAAAGCTCTCCATTCTTATTTTTGAAGCCAAAGAACCCTTTTTTAGTTTTATCTATATTCTTATTTTCTAATACTTCTAACATAATTCTCCATCTTAATAAAAAGATACTATATTTTCATCATAGTATCACAATCTTGCTCAGTCAATGGCCAATTCTCGTCTTTAAGAAATAAATCTTTGAAAGAAAAGATTCTTTTGATTATTCTTGGTTTACTATACCGTAATCTTTCAATATTTCATCCTTATAGGCAGAATAAACATCAGCTACGATATCTTTAATGTGCTTTTGCAGATATGCTTCTCCATCAACCGTATAATCCTTAAGCTCATTGGATCCCTGTTTTGCTATACCATCAAATAATATAAAAATTATAAATTGGATATGATCTGCAAGACAATATGTACCCCAGGCAGCTGGGAAATAAGTTCCGTAGTCTTGTTTATGTCTTTTCAATGAAATTATCATCTCTCCGACAAAATCAAAATATTCGTCTATTTTATTATTGCAATTAGGACATCTAAAGTCCTTTTTGTAAGGAATTAAAAAAACAGAACAATGCGGACACTTATAATCTTTATGTTCTATATGATATGACATATACTTCAATATTAAAAATTACTATTATTTTTTACTTTTAATATCATCTTTTTTAAAATCTTCAATCTTCTTCTTTAGCTCTTTATTTTTTCTTTTTAATCGATCTATCTTATTTTTAATTATTCCAATTCGAAGTATCAATCTTGAAATGCTGACTTTTTTATTTATTTTTAGGAATCTCACATTTCACGATAAGGTCAGCAATTTTATCAATCATTTCTTCTCTCGCTATTCTCTCATAATAATCGTCAGATACTTCTCCAAATTTTTCTATAATCAACTCATTCATTTCCTTATCTTCTCGACTATCAAGCCAACCCTTTCCATATTTCCACTCTAATCTTCTTGATGCTTCACGATAAATCTCTTCTACTTCTTTTTCAGTAATTTTTCCCTTATGTTCGGGCGAAATCTCAAGGTTTTTCTTTTCATGCTCATCTAATTTTCCCATAAAATATATGTTTAATTTTGTTAAATATAGAATTCTTTTCTCGTTTGTCTTTTATTCTTGAGGAAAAATCTTTATTCTCTTCTCGAATTTCATGAATTCCATTCATACCATTCCTTGGCCGAGCGATTGTCTGTCCCATTTTTCAATATGGAATTCTGTTATAATATTATCTTTGTTTATTTTGAAATGCATATTTATTTATTAAAATTTATTTCAATCGAAAAAAACCAATACCTGTCTCATAACATTTATCAAAATTCATCTGACAATAAGTGTTAATTATCAATCCGCTTAATATCGAACAGACTGCATACATAAAGAATATAGCCCATCCTATTAGCTTCAAAAATTGTATTGGATCATATTTCATTTATTTAGGATTAAACTTTGGAACTTCAAACTTTGGGATATGAATATGAAGCAAGTCTATCCCCCTTATTTCCATCCATTCTTCGGTACTTATATTTAGATAATCTAGACAACCATCTATGTCATATTTCTCATCGCCTGACCCCACAAGCCACCCTGTATAAACCACGGATATTATCAAAAACAAAACAAACAACAATCTAATATCTTTAATTTTGTTAAAAATGGATATAATATCTTTAAGAAAAATCATAAAAACTACCCCTAATAGGGCAACGCCAATCGACCAAAAAATAGTTATATAATATGATCTTTCTAGGGATGTAAACAACAAAATTGATATAATCAAGATGGTCAGGAGTAAGACTATCCTATCTTTTTTATCTAATTTTAGAATATTGAACATATTTATAATTTATTAGTTCTTTACTTGAATAATATCGCTAATAATCAAGATCATATTCTAAATATAAATTATCATAAGGCGAAATATAGGGGTCATCGCGATTAACTCCAAAAGAGATGACTAATGTAAATATTAAATATATCATTGAAAATACCAAGATCTCTTTCTTAATATTCAATCCTTCCACGAAAGCCAAACCTTTAGACTTTTCTTTTTTTCCATATGACCATGCCTGAAATATAAAATATATAATAGTTAAAATCCCTGGAATTATTATACTACCAAATATAATCCCTAGGGTTCTTGCAAACTGCTCTAATAATGGCAAATGAGTAAGAGGGAAATTTACTGCAGACGATTGAATGTTAATCACTACAGATATAATAATTAAAATTACACTAATTAAAATCATATTTTTATTATAAACAATTAATTAACTATTAAAATATTAGGAGGTCAAAGTATGTCTTTAACAACATAAAGCTCTCCGCCAGCGATGGTCCGAAGACCACCCATACAAGTTTCCTCACATGACCCGGTAAGAGTGCTCTGACGAAGAGCTTAATGGCTCCTACCGGGTATTTGTGCCATATCTCATTAAATAAGACTTAGGCAATATTGAATTTTATCCACTATTCTTAAATTAACATATAATATTAAGGTTTCCAAGTAAGACGAGGAAATGTTAATATAATATAAACCATTCGATAAAAAATATGAAAAAGAATATCTCTGATCTTATTATTCTATTGAAAAACCTAAAGCATGAGGGCGTAACCATAGCCATAGCAGCCCATGAAGAAATCTCTCTTCATTACAATGCTGATCAGCCCTTATATCGTCTTTGCAAAAGATACTCACGCTGGAATTCTAAAATTGAAAAATTATTAGATTATAAGGAGATAGAAAAACAAGAAATAAACACTGATCCTATATATCAAGATAGAAGTTTTTTATTAACATCAGGTGGTTTCTATGGAGATATCCAAAGTGAAAAATCCAAAAACCTTTTAGAAAAAATACGAACAGGAGCAAATAAAAAATCGGACTTCTTAGAAACAATTAAGGTTCGCTTAGAAAGAATAGATAAGAATACTGGAGATGAAAACAGCGTAGGTAAAGAATTATCCGTAAATGTAAAAGAAATTGTCTGTGTTATTCCCAAAAGCCAAGAAATCAAAAACTTCAAAATAGTCATAAATAAAGATTATCTTGGCTATATAACAGTTAGGGGAAATAAAAACTGTTGGAATTTATTAATGAAGCTTGCGAATAAAGAAAGGATATTGTCTGATTCAAAATATAAAAGTTCATATGATTATTTCAATTATAATGGAGATAATAGAATATATATTCATTATGGATATGAACTTACAAATATATTGAGGATTGAAAAGCCATTTATACTCCCCAATATTAAATTAAGTGCCATAGGAGAAATCGCATTTAAGAAAAGATCTAAAAAACAAAAGGATCTTGAGGAGTAACTTAGAATAACTTAAAAGTGGATAAGTTAAATAACACTTGCTAATAAGCGTTAAAAAACAGACGAAAACAACGTCTTTTTTTGTTTTAATGAACGTCTTTCTAAGTATTTTTCAAGCAGTGTCTATTCATATATAAATAAAGCATGATAACAGAGCATGCTTTAAAGAACTTCAAGGAGATATATAAAAATCTCTACAACAAACCGATCTCTGATCAGGATGCTTTGAATTTGGCTATCAAATTAGTAAACCTATACAAAGTCGTACTTCTAGATTCAAAAGAATCTAATAAAGAATTAATAAATAAAGAAAATAATGAAATCGATTGAAAGAGTCTTTCTTAGAATTAGAAAAAATAATCCTCAATTAAGCGATTATCTCTGTTTCTGCGAGAGTATAAGGGATAGAAATTTTAAAAGAGAAGCAATTAGAAAATGGTTCAACGAATTAGTTGATCCAGATGAATATAACAAAAAAGATAAAAGGTCGATTATAAATCATCTCTGCCAACTTTAACTATCTCAAAATGTAGCCTACCGCACTCTTTTGAAGGGTAAATTGAGACGTGTAGAGATTATAAACACAAACACGTAGTTTCCACGCATAATAATTAAATTAAGACCATGGAAGCCAATTTTAACAAAATAACAATAAACACTAAAGCATTGGAAAATTCACCACATGAGAATCTATTAGCTAACGCTTACGTAACCTTCGAGGGTCCTGTTGGGAATTTTACAATCAAATTCTTTACTATCTGGAAAAGTAAATATGGAGGATTTAACGTTGAACCCCCAACAAATCTCCAACGCAAGTTCTGTAGTTTTGATAAAAAACTCTGGAACCTATGGAAAGAAGATATTATAGAGGAATACAAAAAATCCTCTGGACATACGCCAGAAGACAATATCCCGGTAATCAAGGAATAAGACGATTGTCTCCATACTATAGTTACTATAGCTATATTTCTTCTAATACTAAAGTTACATACTATAGTATGGCTTGACTTAAATAACAATTAACACATAGTGTTGTTGAAACACTAATACAATATCATGAATAAATATATCATATATTTAAGAAAATCTACTGATCGCGAAGACAAACAAGTATTATCCCTAGATAGTCAACGAGAAGAAATGAATATAATTGTCAAAAGAGATGGCCTTTGTATCATTAAAACTTTTGAAGAATCGCACTCTGCGAAAGCACCAGGCCGACCAGTATTTAATGAGATGATTGAGACGATAGAAAAAGGAGAAGCTAACTCCATTTTAACTTGGGGAATCAATCGATTATCTAGAAACTCTATAGATACCGGAAAAATAATTTATCTATTAGATCAAGACAAGCTAATGGAAATTAAAGTTCCGAGTCTAACTTTCTCTAATACTCCTGAAAATAAATACATGCTGGCTATGTTCGGTAGCCAAGCAAAGCTGGAGAATGATAGCAAGGGTCGAGATGTAAAACGTGGACTAAAATCTAAGGCAGAAAAAGGATGGTTCCCGGGACACACTCCTATAGGATACATACATGAGCCCAATAAGGTTAAGGGATATACCAAAATTATCAATGATCCAGAGAGATATGATTCTATTAAACGATTATGGGAACTTATGTTCACTGGAAAATACAATCCTATCCAACTTTTAGAAATAGCGAATAATAAGCTAATGATTAGAACTCGACGAGGGAATCCCATTGCTAGGAGTACGATTTATAAGATTCTAAAAAACCCCTTTTATTGCGGGGAATTCTATTATCCTCAAAAACTTCAAAAATTATATCATGGCGGTCATAATCCCATGATAACAAAAGAAGAGTTCAACCTTGTCCAGAGAATGTTAAAAAAGAGAGATAATCCTCGACCACAAAAACAAGAGTTCAACTATCGAGGTCCAATTAGATGTGGCGAATGCGGTGCTAAAATTACTTCCGAGCATAGATCTAAGAAACAGAAGAATGGTAATATTCACGAATATACTTATTATCACTGCACTAAACGGAGAACTAAGAATTGTTCTCAAAAATATATTGAAGAAAAAGAATTAACAAAACAGATAGTTAAAATATTGAAAGATATTGAACTTCCTGATGAGTTTCATAAGTGGGCAATGATACAAGTCATTAAGCTAGCTAAAAATGAAGCAAACGAAAGAAATAGGATTATTAGAGATAATCAAAGGATATACAATGGTTGCCTTAAAGATATAGATGAAATGATTAAAATGAAGGCTAAAAATTTAATAACGGATGAAGACTATCATAGAAACATGGATTGTCTTAACCAAAGAAGGAATCGATTAAGAAAATCTTCTAATCAAGCGGACATTAAGATCGATAAACAAATTAAAGAAGTTAATAGTTTCTTTGACTTCGCTGAAAAAGTTAGAAATAAATTTAGTCATGGAGACATTCAAGCTAGAAAAGAAGTCTTTATGAATTTATGTTCGAACCTACTGTTAAAAGATGGAAAACTCACGATTGACGGGCCTAAAAGCTTAATAGCCCTCAGTAGACTGTCAATGGAAGTTAAAACGACACATGAGAATGTTCGTACCTCTACTTTACCAATAAGCATAAAGGATTTTGAAGAATTGTACTCAAAAAGTCCGACGTTGCTCCGCATCGTGAACAACGTTAGAACTGAAATTGTGAAAGCTGGAGATATCTATATCCCAGATATAGTCACACAGGGACAGATTTAGTTTATTGATTATGCCCTACTACTTATTATATGGCTCCGAACGCTGAACGAAATCCGAACTTTTTTCAAAGAAAATCCAGAATAATAATGAGGTGCGTTTCCGTCTATTCCCACTTCTCTTCGGCCATTCGCTTTCATTTTCAGTTTAATATATTAGAATCTTGTTTCTGATCCATTCATAGAATACTAATTAAAATAATTATTTACAGCATCTTCAAACTGATCAATAAATATTTGTTTAATATAAGCAATATTGTTTATTTCATAAAACAACAAAATTGCTTTTTTGTATTCTTCAATATCTACAATTCTATAAGAAAGCGGTATTGAATTATGTGCCAACAAAATAGCATTTGAGAACATGCGAGCTGTTCTTTTATTCCCATCTTCAAACGCTTGAATATAAGAAATTAGAATCAACACTAAAAAAGCTTTTTCAAAAAAAGATTCCTTTTTA
>Ga0307928_10000628_pt1 | contig 26600 bp, 35 predicted proteins | sample AceLakmetagen232_FD_201815 | JGI IMG/M metagenome (GOLD analysis project Ga0307928, IMG submission 201815) | Saline water microbial communities from Ace Lake, Antarctica - #232 | ecosystem: Environmental > Aquatic > Non-marine Saline and Alkaline > Saline | place: Antarctica: Ace Lake... | reverse complement strand
CTGCACTGTCCGAGGCTTCCTCGGGGCCTGGGGAGGACCCACACGATGTCCGGCGTCGCCAGACGTCGCCTAGCGACGGTGGGAGGACAGACGACACAACAGTCGTGGTCATCGGGTAACACGCGGCAGGCGACGACCTGGGTGGCCACGCTGGACGCTGGGGCCCATCGCCACGTGGGAATGGCCTGGCGTTGCGCGCGTCCTGCGCGCGTTACGCGCCACCCGTGGTGCCTCTGTGTGCCGCTACTCGCCGCTAGGTGCTCGTGTGGGGAGTGGGGGGCGGGCTCGCCATAGAACGAGAAAGACCAGGGGATTGCGTGTGAATCCCCTGGTCTGCAGTGTGCCGCTGTAATGGTACGCCTGGAGGGATTTGAACCCACGACCCGCGGATTAAGAATCCTGCGGTCGCAGGGCCAGCCCAGGCTGTAAACTGCTGTCGTCATACGCTATGCGTCTCTCGGTATGGGCTCAGCTACTGGCTGCGCGCGTCCTGCGCGCGGTTTCGGTCACGGCGGCGGCTGCGGTGAGCACTCCCTCCGCCACGTCGGCCGCCTCGGCCACCCTCGTGGCCAGAGCGTGAGTGTAGATCTCCGTGGCGGCCATCGTAGCGTGCCCGAGCAGCTCCTGCACGGTGCGGGGGTCGACGCCCCGCGAGATGAGATGCGTGGCGTACGTATGCCGCAGCGTGTGGAGGTCGATGTCCTCTCGCAGGCCTGCCGCTCGGACGCATCGTTTGAGCCGCTTGCTCAGGGCCTCGCGCCAGTGCCCGCCCGCCGTGTTGGTGAACAGCAGGCGTCGAGCACTCTCTCGCTCAGGCCGCTCGGCCACGTGCAGTCGCAGCCGCCCCAGGATAGCCACCACCGTGGCGGCCATCGGCACGTGCCGCGTCCGCTTGCTCTTGGACGTCTCGGCTCGCACCCTCAGCTTGCCCGCCGCCCAGTCCACGTCGTCCCACTCCAGGCTCGTCAGCTCGCCGGCCCTCAGGCCAGTCGCGAGGCACACGCGCCAGACGTCGGCCAGAGCGGCGGGGCTCGCCTCCAGGAGCTTGGCGATTTCCCACGTAGTCAGCGGCTTGCGGTTGCGACGGGTCTCGCCCTGTGGTGCTCGCCACCGAGCCAGGGGGTTGCGAGCGATCCGCCCGGCCTCCTCGGCCCAATTCAGCAGGGCCACCACCGCCCCGACGCGCATAGCGACCGACCGTGCCGACAATGGCACGGCCTCCGCTCGCTCCTCGCGCCACCGGCGAACGGCCGCCGCGTCATACTGCCCATCCGCTCGCACCGGCACTCCAAGCGACCGCCAGCGATAGACGGTGTTGACCGTCACGCCGGCCAGGCGAGCCAACTCGCCCGACGTCGCCACCACCCCCGCACTCGGCACACCCCCGTGGTCCACCTCGCGCGCCAGCCCGTGCTCCAGACCGTTCGCAGCATACGCCTCGACGTCCTCCAGTCGCAGGTCGCTCACCAACCGTGGTTGCCGTCGTGGCTCCAACCAGTTGAGCACCGACCGCAGCCCCAATGCGTAACTCTCCCATGTCCGAGAACGCGTTCGTCCCGTCAAGTGGGCGTGCCAGGCCGCTATCAGCGGTGCAATCTCCACATCATTGCTCAGATGCTCCTCGAGCCCCAGCCGCTCCCTGTCGGCTGCCAGCTCCAGTTCTCGCAGGATACGAGCCGCGTCGCGGCGACTGCCTTTGACGCGGCGCCGCACCGTGCGCCGGCGGGCCGGGTCCCAGAACTCAACATAGAGCCCCTTACGCCCGGCAAGTTGTATCACACGTCCCATCGGTCACCTCCTGTCGTCGACGTGCGACACACTGCACCCACCAGCATACCGCGTCCGATCCCAAAGTCAACCATTTGCCACCCTCGCCGCCACCGCCTCGTCCCAGGTCGTCGCCCCCGCTGCCCGCCGCCTCCTCGCCCCCCCCGTCCCCGACGACCGCAACGTCGCGACCGCCGACGGCCGCCGCGCCTCCCCCTCCCGAAACGCCTCCACCCACGCCTCCACGTCCGCCCGTCGGAACCGAACCGCCCGACCGAACCGATAGCACGCCAGCGGATGCCGACGCCGCAGATCCGCCAGCGACCGCACACTCACGCGCAGCGTCTCGGCCACCTCCTCGCGCGTCATCAGCTCGTGTTCGTTCTCGGCCATCGGTCCACGCATCCTAGAACACCACCCTGCCCCGCCACGCGCACAGCGCCGGCCGTCGGGCATACAGGTGAGCGATGTGGTCGGGCACGAAATCCGCAGGGTGGGCCAGCCCCAGCGCCGCACACAGCGCCGGCCCCTCGGCCTGGTAGGCGAACGGCACGAACTCCGAACAGATGAGCGCCGCCGTCCCCGCCCTCAACTTCACATACAGCTCGAGCCCCACGCGAGCCAGGATCCGCTCGGCCGCGTGGTCGAACAGGTCGCCGAAATCATACGGCGTGCCCGCCGCCGACGCCCCCAGGATCCGCAGACGCGCCGCGTGGTGCTGGCGCCCCTCCGCCTGGATCGCATAGGCATCCACCCCGATGTTGTAGCGGGCGAACGACCGGGCGAGCCCCTCGCGCACCCCCGTCTCCGTCGCCTCCCACACCAGCGGCCCGCGGCGGAACGCCAGATGGCTATACCGCCCGCCCGTCGGCCTGGTGAACCCCCGGACCGTCCTGCTCAGCCCATAGCCGGCCCACGCCCGCTTGCAGACGTCCGACCGCCAATACAGGTCGCGATAGGGCAGGCTCGTCCACGTCGCCCACACCTGCAGCTCGTTGGGGTCATCGCCGTCGCCCCCGAATCGCAGGGTCCGGCGGGGCAGTCGCACCTTGCCCCCCACCTCGCCCATCGCATCCACGAACGTATCGATCCCACTCGGCACCACGGCTAATCCTCCTCTCGCTCGGGCTGCGTTGTGACCACGCGCACCACCTCTCGGCCTATGGCCCTCCCCACGGAGGCCATCTCGCGCTCGACGACGCCCCACCTGCACCACCCCCAGACGGAGACGCCGGCGTTGACCGTCCAGAGGCAGGCCTGTGCCCACTCGCCCGCGTCGGCGTTGCGCACGGCCAAGTAGCTATTGGTGCAGGCCCACAGGGCGAAGCCCCATCGGCGGCGGTTGGCGTTGGCCAGTGCCCCCACCACGGCCACCACGGCGGCTGTCCAGGCGTGCCAGTCCATCACCGCTCCTCGCTCTTGGTGTCGGCCGGGACGGTGACCACGAGCACCGCCTTGTCGCCCACCACGGCGACCGGTTGCGCGTGTGCGGGGTCCGACGCCGGCCAGTGGGCGGCTACGTAGAGGGCCGCGACCAGGCGGTCGTCGCAGTGCACGTAGTGCCGTGTGCCGCCACCGGGGATTCGCTCGCCGGGGGAGTCGGCGATGACGCGGTTGGCGCAGAGCAGCTCCCCCAGGCTGAACTCGTCGATCGACTTCGCCGCACCCGACGCGAGGCCGGCCTGCTGCGCCCACACGTGCGATGCGCACGCACTGACCACCTGCTTGGCCCCTTCCGGGGTCCAGCACCGGCCGCCGGTTAGCTCGATGAAGGCGTGTACCGAGCGCACGGCCTCCTCCATATCGCCCATGAGGCAGCCGTCCTCGTGGCCGGTCTCGTCGGAGGCGAAGCAATAGGGGCAGCAGCCGTTGGCCACGTGCTCCTTGCATCGTTCCACCCACGAATCGCCCTCGGCAAGCTCGCGTTCCAGCTCGCCGATGATCCGCAGGGCATCGTCGTCCGGGTAGGTGGCTGCTAGGGCGCGGGCCTCGATGTACTCGCGCTGGCGGGGCGTGTACCCATCACTCACGGCGTTCTCCTCCTGATTTCTTGTCGCACCGGCGGAACGATGCCTTCGAGCAGACCCACAAGCCTGCTTGCCGGTGGTAGATGTAGCCGAGATGGCCGATGGCCGTCTCGACGCCCTCGTCGGCTGCCGACGGGGTGGTAAGCAGGTCGCAGCCGGCCTCGAACATCTGCCGGTGGATCGCTCGCTGCACCCCCTGGCGACGTGCCCAGGGCACCGTCCACATGTAGCCCACGATAAAGCGACTGCGGTCGCCCTTGGTGTCCTTGGTGCCCGTCCCCCACACCATCCCCACTGGGACGAATAGCTCGGGCACGAAGGCGGCGTAGATGCGCACCCCGAACCCCACCGTGCAGGTGTCCACCCAGGCACGCTTCACGTCCAGTCGGGCATCGTTCATACGTCCATCCCCGGCCGCTCGTTGCGGGGGAGGCCGAGGACGTCCTTGAAGCTGTTCTTCCAGCGGACGCGGGGCTCGTCGCGGAATCGGTCGTAGAGCCAGCGAACGCCGTCGATGTCCCACTCGGCCATGAGGGCGGGCAGGCGGTTCTCGGTGTCGCGCACCACGCGCCGCTCGGGCTGGTTCATTCGGCCGAGCCAGATGGTGGCCCAGGACGGGAGGCCGCTGAGGTGGTGGAGCATTTGCTCGGCCAGGATCCCCGCGACCTGCCGGTTACACGTCAGGGGCTCCGTGTTCACACTCACGCGGTAGCCGGCGGCGGCCGCGTAGCACAGGGCGCTCAGTCGCTCGATGAACGGCGGGGCGTTCGGCTCCCAGTAGCTCAGGTCGTAGTCGAGGTTGCTGGTGATGGTGAATCGCCAGGCGATGTTGCGCTGGTAGGGGTGGTCGGCGAACCGGTCGCAGATCGCCTGGACGCAGGCGAGCCGGGGCTTGGTGACCAGGAGCACCTGGTTGTCGTTGGCGAGTAGGTGCTCCAGGAGCACGATCGAGGGGCCGAGCAGGTCGAGGCTGATGTCGTGGGTGCCGGGGTAGGCCGTCACGCCGGGGATGCTGCCCCGAGCCTTGTTCACCTCCGCCCAGTTCACGTCGTGTTGGACCCACTCCTCGTCGGTGTCGATTCGCTTCCATCCCCACCGCCTGGCATTGCATCGTGCCCAGCAATACAGACACCCGACGCCGTCGCTCGGGCCGTAGCCGTCCCACGAACAGCCGCGGGCGATGCTCAGGATCCTGTCGGCCCATTCGCCGTAGCCGGTGGACGTGGTCATTCGCTGCATACTCATAGGTCGGTGCCTCCTGTCACACGCACACGAGGGGCGGGCGGGGGATCTCGACGTCCTGCGGCCGCCACAGGTGCAGGCAGTAGGGGTGGTGGTTCACGTGGCGGTCGGTCTCCACGTGCAGTTGCATCACGCATTCGTCGTCGGCCCAGAACACCGCCTTGACGAACGCCATCTCGTCCCAGCTCGGACACCGGCTCTGGGTGGACACACTCACGTGGTCCCACGCCAGACCCCACGACGCGATGGCTCGCAGGGCCACGCCTCGCGGCGAGGTGAGCACCACGGCCAGGCCGTCGGCGCCGCGGTCGAGCACCTGGTGAATCGCCGGGTGAGCCAGGATCGCGTCGGGCGTTTTCACGGCTCCACCTCCTGGAGTGCCTGCTTGAACCGGCGGATCAGGTCGTCGAGGCTGTCGTGGAAGGCAAACGCGATGCCGCCGCACTGGCGGACCGTCACGACGAACTTCGCCTGGTCATGGGTCAGCTTGTCTTTCCCCACCTTGGCGTCGACGTCGAGCCGGCGGCCGAGGCCGGGCACGATCCCCGTGATGTCGAGGGCGCCCTTGGTGCCGAAGCTCTGCCCGATCCCCCACCCGCCGTCCTCGCGACGGTGGAGGTGGCGGCCCGTGTCCACGCGCCAGGCGGCGACGCGCTGGCCGTTGACGATCTGGAGGTTGAGCCACTGAATGGCCGTGGTCACCAGCTCCTCGTGTCGCCGCGATCGCTCCGTGGCCTGGCGGGCGCCGGCGCCGTGTCTCGCTCGGAACTCCTCGGGGGTCATCGGTCGTTCGCTCATGAGCCGTTCGCCTCCTGTTGCGGCGCCTCGCCGGCCTCGACGTCCACGAGATCGGGGGGCGGGGTGCCGGTGATCTGGGTGAGGGTGCCGGTGGCGGCCAGGCGCGCGAGCGGCGGCGTGGAATAGGGGCAGTCCCGCGACGAGAACGCCAGGCCGCCGTCGCGCTCGACGATCTCACCGACCCATCGGTTCGTGCCGTCCTCCCACGTCGCTCGCACGCCGACGCCCGCCCACTCAGGCAGGGCGGCGAAGAGCGTGTTTTCCCTCCGGTTCTGTTTCTCCGGATCAACAACATGTTCTCCGGTTCTATGTGTGTCAGGATGCCCCCCCCCCTGGCGCACCGGATGCCCCCCCCTGCGCGTCAGGAAGTCGGGGGGCATTTTGACGGGGGGCATTTTGCCCCCCCCCAACCACTCGCGCACCCTAGCGATGGCGGCCGGCTTGTAGCCGGGGCACAATATGTAGAGGTTTGAGGTGGCGCTTTTCTCGAGCGAGTGCTTCACGTACATGTCCAGCTCCGAATCGGGCACAATCACCACCTCGCCCATCGCTGCCAACTCGCTGATTTTGCGGTCGACGGTCCGTTCGTCCAGCCGCGTTTGGCGGGCGAGCGAGCCCTTGCCGGGCCAACAGATTGGCCGGCCGTGGCTCGGCCGCACCTCGTTCCCGAGTGCGAGCATGACCAGGCGGGCCGACTTCTCGGCTCGCGAATGCCTCCAGACATCCACCATCGCCTCCAGACTCATTCGGGGGCGTCCCCCGGTGCTGGTCTGGTCAATGTGGCGTTGGCCTCGGGGAGGCCGAGCCAGAACGCCTCCAGTCGGCCGACGTGGGCGATCAACTGGTTGGAATCCTCCTGCGTCACCAGGCGGTCGCCGAGCTGTGCGGCGAGGGCATCCTTGACGGTGATGAACAAGGTCAGGCATACGCCAGGGGGTTTCTCAGCCATCGAGGCCGCCTCCCTCGGTGTGCTGTGGGGCCGCTGTGTGCCCGTGTGGGGACGTGGGGCCGTCGGAGGTGGGATGTGTCGCGTCGGGGGCGGTGCGGCTGGTAGGCGTGCCTGGGGGCGTGGAGAAACAGGCGAACGGCCCGCCCGTGTAGCGGGGGCGGCGCACGCGGGGCTCCACGGCCCCCGACCCTCTGCGCATCCCGGCACACTCGGCCCCGTGCTCCGCCTTCCAGGCCTCCAGGGCCAGCAGGAGGCGGGCGACGTCGGGCGTGGGCTGGGGCGCTCGCATCCGCTGGTAGCGTTCGAGGTCGCCCTGGGCGTCCCACGCTGCGAGCGCCACGGCGAGCGTGGTGGACTGCGAGGGCGGCGGGGGCGGCGGCGCCGCGAAGGGGCGGCACGTGTCCAGCCGCAGGGAGTCGGACACCCTCTGGGCGGTCTTCGATGGCGTGTGGCGCACGTACCAGTGGGCGAGGACCACAACCGCTGCCGCGAGCGCCACGGCCAGGAGCACCTGATAGACCATCGTCTGTCCTCCGAATGCAGGGTGGGCGGTCAGCTGCCCGCGGCGGTGAGCTGCTCGTGGGCGAGGCGGATGCCCAGCCAGTGGCCGATGGTGGTCATGGATACTGTCTCGCCGATGGAGCCGTACTCCCAGGAGTCGTCGCCGAATACCTCGTCGCCGTTGCGAGCGAGCCATTGCCGCCACTCGTCGCGGGTGCCGAGGCAATCGAACGCGGAGTCCCCAAGGTAGGGGGAGGTCCGCTCGGGCCAGTCCTCGGCGGGGTCGGCCAGGAGCTCCCGCACACCGGCTTCCGCATAGCGGGCATCCCACTCTTCGCCGTTGCCGGTGGGGCTGGCGATGCACTTGCCGGCGAAGTACTCCAACTCGCAGCCGGCCACGAACTCCCGACAGACCGGCCGGCTCCACTGGTAGACGGCGGCGTGGAGATCGCCCGTCACGACCAGGTGGCTTCCGGTGATGAGGTAGTGGAGGTAGTAGTTGCATAGGAAGCCGCCGCCCTCCGCACGCCGGCCGAACTCCACCCGCTCGATTGGCCAACCTCCCCGGCCCGGGAGCATGGTGCTCGTGGCCTTGTGCGTGGCGAGCCACTCGTGGGCGATGGCGATGCGAGTTTCGAGGACGTCGGCAGAGGTCGGTGTGGATTTCGTTGCAGACACGATCGTTCTCCTCCTGGTGTGGGCGGGGCGGTCAGTCGGCGGCGCCGGCCTTGGCCTTCTTGCCGGGCTTCTTGGTGGTCTTCTTCTTGGGGGCGGCGCCCTTGGCGGCGGGCTTCGTGGCCTTGGGGGTGCCGTCGGCGTTGAGGGTGGCCCAGCTCTTGGGCTCGCGGTGCTTGGCCTCGGCGGCGGTGACGTACTCGGCGAAGGGGGCGCCGATGAGCTTGCAGCTCCGCTCGGCCTCGGCCAGGTGGTTCGGGGTGATGTTGCCGACCGATCCGTAGTAGGACAGCCGTTCGATCAGGACACCCTTGATCTGTGTCCACGCCTGCTTGCGGAGCCATTCGGCCTTGGTGGGGTCGGTGGCGTCGGCGAAGGCGTCCCAGACGTTGAGGCCGCAGTCCAGATGCTTGGCGATGGTGCCGAATGCGGTCATCAGCTCGAGGAACGGGAAGTCGAGCGGCGGGGGGAGGAACGTGTCGAGGGCTTTGACCGTGGTCTGGAGAACCATGGCGGTGCGCCGGCGGTCGAGCTGCTCGCGCCGGGTGGCGAGGGGCGTGGGGCCGGTCGGGGGGGGGGCGCCGCCGCTGGGACCGGAGCAGGATGCGATCCACTTCACGGTGCCGAGGCCTGGCCCTGCCACTACCATGGCGGGACGGGCGGCGGGGTCGCACTTCTTCACGAAGCGGACGTTCCACGATTCCTTGGCCCCGCCGAATGCCGTGTTGGCGAATTGCTCCTCGCGCTTGGTCATGCGGCCGTTGGCGACGGCCGTCAGCTTGTCGTACTTGAGGAGGTGAGTCTTCCACTTCATCACGAGGGCGGCTTCGGTCTTCGCTTGCCAGCAATCGGGGTCCAGGCAGGTATCGGACTTCTTGAGGTCGTCGCCGGGGTCGTGGAATAATTGCCCCTGGCGGGAGCTGCGCGTCGGGCATTCGGTGCAGGCGCCGGCGTCGGGCGTGATGTCCACGTCGGCGAGCTGCCACGGTGCGCTGCTGAGGAGCCGCAGGATGTTTTTCTTGAGCCACTCCTCCAGGTCGGCGGTGGTGTCGAAGTGGGCATAGGTGTCGATGATGGTCTGGAGGATCCGCGCCTGCATTTCGGGCGTGTGCCGTGCCACGAGCGCGAGGGCGGCGGTGGTGAAGCCGTACACGCGGGTCGTGGGGTCTTGCAGCGCCTTGAACCAGTCATCGCTCAGGGCGGCGATGCGGGCGCGGGTGGCCACCCATCGCTGGCTCTGCCCGAGCCTGGCGGCGACGGCGGGCACGTCGCCCTTGTGCTTTTCGAGTAGGATGCCGACCGCTCGGCCTTCCTCCGTGGGCGTGAGGTCTTCGCGGCCCCAGTTCTCGGCGAACGTCAAGTCGAATGCCTCGGCGTCGGTGAGGTCGCGGACGATGCAAGGGATGGTGGCCAGCTCTGCGAGCTGGGCCGCGCGGTGGCGTCGGGCGCCGTAGCGCAGGTCGTATTTGCCCGTTTCGGTGGGGTGGGGCCGTGCGAGGACGTGGACCAGCACGCCGCTGGCCCTGACGGATGCCACGAGGTCCAGGAACTCGGGGGATGTCTCGCAGAGGATGCGGGGGTTGTCGGGGGTCGGAACCAGGTCATCGACTGCGATCTGTCGGACGATGGCGGTCATAAGGCGTTGCCTCCTGTTCTCGGGGTAAACGTGGTCGGCCATCATCGGCGACCCCTCCCTCTACGGGGTGGGGTCGGGCTCGGCGGCCAGGAACATTGTGAGCTGGCGATGGGTCTTGCGCGCATAGTCTCGCTGGCGCGAGAAGACGTAGCCGTGGCGGGTCACGACCGCGGCGAACTCCTCTATGTCGTGGTGGACGAGCGCCCAGCCGTCGGGCTGGCCATCGGTGTCGAGGGACACGGTGCAGTGACACAGCTCGTGGTCGAGCAGGGCCTCGCGTTGCGAGGGCGTGAGGTCCAGCCAGTGGTCGTGAGAGAGGATGATGACGAAGTCGGCCTCCGTGAGGAGGGCGTTGAGGGCCGACTGTCGCTTGGCCACGCCGAGGCGCACCACGCCGTTCTTGGCCGGCCCGTGCGGAATGAAGACGTAGCGGATCCTCGCCTCGACCAGTTCGGGGTGGTATTCCTCGCGGATCCGCTCGGCGATCGCCACGGTCATGTCGTCGCAGAGCATCGGGGAGTCGATGGGGTCAAGCGCTGGCATTGGCGAGGGCCTCCCTTGCGAGTCGGCCGAGGGCTCGGCCGGCGGCGCGACGGGCGGCGCCCTCGGTGTCGGCAGGGCCGCCCGACGTGGAGTCGCCGACGGTGACCTGCCAGATGAATGGGGCGGTGAGCACGCGGGCGGGGCGGCGCCCCTCCACCCACGCCTCGACGGCGATCCCGTGGTGGACGGTGGGGCCGAGGATGTGGTCGCGGCGCATCAGGCCCAGCGGCCGGGGCGTGGTGAGCGGCGGGGCGGTCGGACAGGTGAGCGGTTCCACGATCGGTCCCTCCAGAATGGGGGCGGTGGCCGTGTGCACGTTGCACCCCCGTTGGCCGGCCACCGCCCGTTGCGGTCAGTTGGTGAGGCCCGGCTCGGGGAAGTACCAGCCCACGCCTCGGCCGCGGTTCTCGACGTCTGGCCTCATGTTGTAGAGGCAACTGCCCACGCGCAGGCCGAGCTTCGCTCCGTCGTCGCCCTCGACCAGGTCACTGCCCGTGTCGATGAGGCGTTGGGCGATTTCGCTTGCGGTGAGCGGGCCGCCTTCCTCGCGGAGGATGCGGGTGATGGCCACCTGCATCGGGGAGGGGGTGCGGCCGTCGCCTTTGGTGGACGGGGTGGTCTTGGCCTTGGCCTTGGGGGCCGGCCCGTCGTCGCCGAGTTGGAGGAGCCGGGCGCCGGCCATCTCGATCATCCGTGTGGCCACGTGCTCGATGTCGCGGGCGAGTTCGATGTCCCGCTTGGCCAGGGCGACGCTCTCGGTGAGCAGCTCTCGCTCGCGGTCGGCGAGCTGGCGCCGGAGTTCGGCCGCCTCCGCCAGGCTGTTGACCTGGCAGAGAGCGGGGATCGCCGCCGGCTCTGTCTTGCGTTTGCCTCTCGGCATTGTGTGCCTCCTGTCTGGCCTCCCATCGACGCGAAGGGTTGCCCTGGGCAGGCGGGGAGGGGGTCACCTGCCCAGGGCGACGGTGCGGTCGCACGCCACGTCGGCGACGGCCCCGTCAGAAGGTCGGGACAACGATGGTGAGGGGTGACCTGCGACGGCCCCAGGTGTCCGCCGCAGGCGCCCCCCTCCCGCGACGATGAGCCGGCCGGCTCTGGCGCGGGGTTGCCGTCGGGCGGCGCCTGGGCACCTGGACCCGTCCGGTCGCTCGGGGAAATGAATGGCCGGGCTCGCGTTGCTTCGACGTCTCGGGCGGGGAGGACGTTGGGACGGTCCACGCATCACGAGAGGGGAGGCGGCGAGCCCGGCGGGGAGATAGGTGAGGCGGCGACTGGCCATACGCTAAACCTCCGCAGGCGCGTCGTGCAGCCTGCGCGCGTTCTTGCAGTCGCCGCCTCGTCTGTGAGGGCGGGGGTCCACCCGTTTCTGCTTGTCCGCGGCGGCGGTGCGCCGCCGTAGGGCTCCGCGCCAGAGCGGGCAGCACGCGGTGCCGCAAGCCGGACCCGATTCCGCCAATGGCGTTGGTGGGGCTGGCAGGACTCGAACCTGCGACACGCGGTACGGGGTGCCCGGGCATCGTCCGCTGCTCTGCCAACTGAGCTACAGCCCCAGGAATGCCGCCGGGGGGCGCGGGGGCGGGTGTCTGCGACCGCGCCGCACCCTCCCGACGGCGGGGAGGTATGGAGGACACGCCAGGGGGCCGGCGTAGGCGGGGAGGGGGCACCTGGTGCCGGGCTCCCCTGGCGTGTAGAGTGCACCGCCTCGCCCGCTGAAGGCAACACGGGGAAGATGCGAGGCGGTGGGGGTGGCGCCAGCTCTGGCCAGTCGCGGGCGCCGAAGGGGCTGGGAGCCTGGTGCGGGTCACAGTGGGCTCCCGGTGGGCTGGGGCTCGGGGGCGGCCTGGACGGCAGCGACCGCGCGGACGAGGGATTCGTTGTCCAGCAATGCCCAGCGGTCGCCGACGCGGACGATGAACATCCCTGTGTCCCTGAGCGGCCCGCAACACAGGTTCACGGCGAGTTCCGTGGTCGCCTCGCCCAACGTGCCAGAGCACGCCTCCTCTCTCATCACCATCGCGTCGGTGTAGAGCCTGGCCGTGATGGTGAGCGTTACCTCCACGGGCGCTCCGTCCTTGGCCGGCGCCTTGCAGGCCTCCGTCATCTGCCTCGCCAGATCGCTCGTGTCGTTCATTTCGCGTCCTTTCCGGTGGCGGGCTCGGCCTGGCCGGCGTCGTCGTTGTCGGCGTGGCGCACGGCCCAGCGGACGAGGGCGACGACGATGATGAGGGCGGCGACGAGGGTCAGGAGGTGGTACACGACGGGTCCTCCGTGTCGGCAGTGGGCGGGGCGTCCTCGCGGGCGTGGTCGGCGTCGGCGCGGGCCTGGAGGTAGGCCACGTAGGTGGCGGCGGCCTCGCGGGGGTCGGTGCGCCGGATGATGTGGGCGAGGGCGGCGGCCCGGGGGACGGCTCCCACGCCCAAGGCCGTGGCGATCGCGTCCTGAATGGCGACCAGCTGGTCGTGGGCGTCGGCGGGCAGGTCGGCTCGGATCGGCTTGGCGGCGGGGTCGGTCGGTTCCATTGTGGGCTCCAGGGCGATGGGTGTTACACGGGCGTAACGGCATTATAGACGGGGGCGTAACAGAGTCAAGGGCGTTCTCACCTTTTTCTGCAAAAAGTTCTTGAAGGCACGCGGCGGGGCTGTTACGCTGGTGTAACGGGACGGATTGAGGAGTACCCCGGATGATTGATCCCAGAGGACGTGCTCGGAAATACCTGGTGAGGCAGCTCGGCCGGTGCAAGGCGGAGTTCGAGCGACAGCAGGCGGCAGACGGGCTGACGCTGAACGCTCTATCGCGGCGACGTTTCGCTCCGAGCAACGCGACGATCTCTCGGCTGTTTGCGGACCCGCCGCAGCAGATGGCCGATCTGGAGACCGTGGTAGGGCTGGCCGCTGCATTGGGGGTGCAGCTTGAAAAGGAGGGCGGCATGGGTGGGCTTGTGAACGAGGGGGCCGCTGCCTATGGGGACGATGGTCGGATCGTGGCGATGGCCGAGGCCGTCCGGCGGATGCACGTGGAGCGGGAGATGCGCACGCTGGTTGACCGTCTGGAGGCGATGACGCCCACCGAACGCCGGGGGGCGTTGAAGGTTCTCGGGTTGCTGCCGTCGGAGAATGGTGGCTGAGGAGGGGGGCGCAATGGAGACGCTTCGCTGTCCGCACTGTGGGGGCAAGGTGGCGGCGCTGCCGGGGTCGGGCTCCCGCCGTTGGAAGTGCCCCCACTGCCGGGGGACGGCGCTTCAAGAGCGTGAGGACGGGATGGTGACGGTGAAGGCGGTTGGGGTGGCGTCGGCTGCGCCTCCCCGCGTCCCTGCGCTGCCACCACCCACGCCCCCGCCCCAGAGCGCGGAGCAGGACGATTGGGAACGCACCCGTCGCAAGGCCATCAAGGGTGTGCTGGGCGTGGCGGCGCTTGGTGTATCCGTGCTGTCGATATGGGCCATCGGGAGTTGCCGGGCTCGGCAGTGGATGTGGGGCCGGCGCCTGGGGCAGTTGCCGGTGGTGCTGGAGTGGTTCGAGCGCCATGGCGTCCGGCCGCATATCTCATTCTCCCCAGACGACGCAACGCCAGGCATTCTCCGCGGGCGGTCTTTGTATCAAGTGAACCTGTTTGCGGACGCGACACGTCCAGAGACAGCGACCCTGTTCTATGACAAGGACAGGAACGTTAGAGCGGTTGTGCTGTTCCTCATGCCGCCTAAAGGCAAACGCCAGGTGCGCATCTCGCAGGAGCAGCTAGTCGAGGCAGGGAATGGGGCGGTCTGGGTGTGCGATGAGTTCCTCTACTACACGACGAACATGAGCATCATCGTGTTCGCCCACGAATCTTGGGATACCCCGTCCTTCAGGACGGTGCGGCGTCGCTGGACCCGATTGCCGAAGGACGACGGGAAGCCACGCATCATCAACTATTACCGAAGGCATCGAGGCTTCGTTGTGGAGATCATGCTCTCGACCCTTGAGACAGAAACCGAGGGGGCAAGACCCAACGGGTACATTTGTGGGTCGGTGATCATCAGGGACGGCTCCTGGTGACGGCCTCGGCCAGGGAGGGAATCCCAGATGCTTCGCGACGTGGAGCGGCCGACGGGGCGTTTGACGTTGGAGCCGACGTGCCCGCCGACGCTGATTGATCGGGGGCGTTACCTCGTGGAGGGCGTGCGGGACGAGGCGGGTGCCCTGTATGAGCGCACGATCGACCTCCACAAGGGCACGACCCGCTGGTTGAAGGTGGATGGGTAAAACACAACGCCCGAGCGGCCCCGTGAGGACCGCTCGGGCGTGTGCATGTCCGCCGGCCACGAGGCCGACGGTTCCCCGGTTAGATGGTGCCGACGAGGAGGGTGAGGCCCCCCCCGCACCGATCAAGGTTCGTACTGCTCGTGGATCATGTAGTGCCCCATCAAATCCCCGAGGCTGCTCTGCAATTGGGCCTGCACCCAACAGTCATCGTTGTGGCCGGGGTCATCGACGGTGATCTGGATCGAGCTAGGGACGAGCCGAAGCCTTATGCCGTGCGTGTTGGCAGGACGAACCAGGTTGTGGCAGAAGGGGTGGGTCCTGGCCGCGGCCCCTGCATTCCAGTCTCCGTAGACGTCGATCCCGCTGATGATGTCGTATGCGCTTGAGACAGAGACGGTGCCGAATCCGACAGTGGAGGGGGTGTATTGGCTCGTGATCCACTCCATCGTCAACACGCCCCGCCACCTGAAGTACGTGATATACGTGGCAACGGGGATGACCCGCAGAATGGGCCTGGTCCCGGCTTGGGCACCCGTGCCGCCGAGCCAGATGGACATATATTCTGCGGCGGGTTGTGCGACCGTCTTGCCGTCGTCTCCGACCTCCCAGGCCAGCAGCACTCGGGATTCGCCGTAGAGGTCGAGATCGCCCTCTACGATATACGACACGTCGCTGGCTGCCCACGTCCCCGTCTCCACGTAGCGGCGGTCGGCGAACTGCGTCCAGCCAGGCGGAGCGGTCACAGCGCGTCGAAACAAGTACTGCCGTTCGGGCAGTGCACCTCCTGACGAACGCAGATGGGTGACCTCCACGATGACGGCGTCGGTGTCGCCGGCGGTATCGTCCTCGTGGAGGGCGTGGGCGGTGTCGGCCTCGGCCGCGTTCCACGCCATCACGTGGAGCGGGTGGGCGGTGTCGAACTCGACGGAGACGACGTCCTCGGCGTCGAACTCGGCGGCGGGGTCGGAGCGGAGCTTCTTGACGGCATAGACTGGCTTGCCGGATGGGATGCTGTAGCCGTCGGGGGCGGTGGCCACCACCTGTGCCCAGAAGCGGGGCTTGACGGCGGGTCCGCCGACCTCGCTCGTCTCGGCCGTCACCTCGTCCCTCAGCTCGCGGAGCTGGGCCGCGTGGTCGGAGAGGATGCGGCCGACGGCTCGCACGTCGCTGTGGCCGGGGATGTCGGACACCGTGCCCCGGGCGTCGAGCTCGGCGAACGAGGTCTCGATGACGGTGGTCGGGGGCTCGGAGTTGGTAAACAGCTTGGAGGTGACCACGGCGCCCACGGGCTCGAGGTGCCAGGAGCTGGAGACGTCCTTGACGTAGCCGCCGAGCGGCAGGCCGTTCCAGAGGCCCTGCACGCTCAGGCGGATGGCGGCGCGGCGCTGGCCGTAGTAGGCCATGGCCGTGGCGGCGACGGCTCGGAGCCGGGCGACGTCGTTGCGCAGCTCGCATTCGCCGGTGTGGTGGACGAGCGCCTCGTCGGCGACGCCGGTGACGGTGCCGGGCATGATGTACCAGTAGTGGGCGTCGGGCACGTCGAGCACCAGCGTGCGGACGGTCTCGTGCTGCTCGGCCTCGGGCCGCTGCGCGACGACCTGGAATCGCTGGTCGGTGTGGGTGGCCACCGTGGCGATCAGTTGCTGGTAGTCGAGCTGGGGGGCGGTGCCGGTGTCGCCCGTGCCGCCCGCCGTGGGGTCGAAGTGGTTGAGGCCGAGCACGTGGTTGATGAGGGGCTTGACGGTGAGCCCGAACTCGCGAGTGAGCATTCGCACGCTCATCTTGGTGCGATGGCCCTCCTCGTCCACGATGCGGGCGGTTTCGTAGCACCGGCCGTAGCTGTCCTTGATCACGACCAGGGGGTCGCGGAACTCGGGCTCGGCGCCGGTGGCCTCGGCCGGCTTCTCGATGGGGAGGTGGCGCAGCAGGCGGCGGGCCGCTGGCCAGTAGTCGCCGGTGGTGGCGGGGAGGCGGCTGCCGTCGTCGCCGAAGGCGAGGGACGCGATGTTGAAGCCGGCGCCCACGCCGTTGCCCGCGAACCAGTCCCACGCATACGGGATGCGGAAAGCCTGGTAGACGCGGTCGTGTTGGGTGGCTTTGCGTTCCGTGTCGTTGGCGTCGGCGTCGTCTTCGACGGTGTCGCCGGCCTTGTAGGCCGTCTCCTCGTCGCCCGACCAGGCGGCCTCGAGGGTGCTGTCGGTGAACGACACGGTGAAGCACACGACCGGCCGCTCGCCGCGCACCACGATCTTGTCGTACTGGAGGGTGGTGGCCAGGTGCAGGACGGCCGAGTCGACGTCCACGGCGTCGTCGAGCGTCAGCTCGAACTGGTTGGGGTTGGCGGCGAACGTCTGGTCGCCCACCGAGATGTCCTCGCCGACGAATGGGAACACCTCGATGCTGAGGTGCTTGTCGGGGTCGGGGCCGACGACGAGGCGCCAGCCGAGGCAGCGGCGCCGGGGGATCAGGTGGTTGAGCGCCTGGAAGAGCGTCTGCCCCCCCAGGTTGTGAAGGGTCTTGAGCCGGTTGAGGAACCCCGGCGTGCCCGTGACGTCGTCGAAGGTCCAGCCCGCCGGCGCGTGGTAGGTGAGCAGGTACCAGACGATGTCCTGGTTGTCCCACACGGCGCCGTCGGCACTGAACACGTGGGCGCCGTCGGCTCCCTCGTCGGTGGTGCGATTGCCCGAGAGGCCGGGGCCGAAGCGATTGCGTTCGTTGAACGTGGGCTCCCACCCGATCTCCACGATGCTGCCGCCCGAGTCGACGTGTGCCCCCACCATCGGCTCGCGGTCGAGCAGGTGCTCCAGGGCGTAGGCGACGACCGTCTGCGAGCCCGAGGGCTGGTCGGTGGGCGTCGTGCCCTCGATGTCGTAGCTCTGATGGGCGATGATGCCCGTCCACACCGCGTAGGTGCCGTCGGACGTGGTGCGGAGGATCCGCACGTAGACGTCGGTGAAGTCGAGCGGCTCCTCGTCGGCGAGGGCGGCGCGGTCCTCGCGGGTCTGCCGGCCGTAGACGTAGGAGAAATGCGCCTCGCCGATGCCGGGCGCCAGGCTCTCGCGCCACCACAGGGGCGAGAGGTACTTGGTGTAGGGGGTCGAGGCCCAGTCGTCGGCCCAGTTGACCTTGGTCTGGACGTCGAGCACGATCTGGGGGCGGGCGACGGTGATGTCCTCGGGGGCGATCTGTACGGTGGTGGACACGGGCGATGCGTCCTAGACAGGGGCCTGGCTGGCGAGGGCGGCGAAGTGGGCGGCCAGCGTCGGCGCGGCGGGGCCGGCGGTGGCGGCCGTGGCCGACGCGACGGCGGTGTTGGTGCTCTCGGTGCCGTCGGCGTCCACGCGCACCAGGGCTTTGCCGGGGGTGAGGGCGGGATAGGCGGCGGTGGTGTAGGCGAGGGTGGCCACGCCGTCGGCCTTGGCGATCGCCACCTCCACGGGGCTGTCGTTGTCGGGGTCGGGGTCGTCGCCGTCCGACGTGAAATAGATCATCCACGTGTCGGCCGCGTCGGTGCCGTCGGGCAGGTAGCAGTACTTGGCGGTGATGAGGAACGTGCCGTCGGCGGCCGCCTCGATGTCGATCTCGGTGGGGGCGGTCGGTGGGGTGGCGCCGGCGGTGCCGTCGTCGGCGACCACGACCTCGGCTTCGAGGTTGGGGCAGCCGTGGTTCTGCGAGGTGAGCGACCAGGCGTTGCGCTTGCGGCAGACGAGGTGCCAGGTGGCGCCGCCGGTGTGGAGGGCGTCGAGCTGGTCGAGGGTGAGGGCGTCGACGTCGTCGAGGCCGAGGTAGCTGATGCCCAGGAGGGCGGGGGTGGTGTGGGGATAGGGCAGGTCGTCGAGGCGGAGGGTGTCCACGTCGTCGAGCGAGAGCGATTCGGCCTGGTCGAGGGTGAGCCCCTCGATGCCGAGGGCCGACCACGGCTCCCACGGATCGCCGTCGAGGTCGGGCGAGGCGTCGAGGCCGCGGTAGAGCCGGTGCGAGACGAGCGAGAGGTTGGCCACGCGGCCGAGCCCCCTGCCCTGCCCCGAGCAGGCGATCCGGATGTAGTGGGCGCCGCGCCCGGCGCCCGACCAGGCGTTGCGCACGATGGCGCCGCCGCGGCCCGCCCCCTCGCGGGTGACGGGCAGGAAGAGCTGGTCGATCTCGGCGAGGGTGAGCGCCTCGACCTGGTCGAGGGTCAGGCGCTCGGCGGCCCGGTATTCGAGCGTCATCCCCTCCACCTCGTCGAGCGTGAGGTGCTCGAGGTGGTCGAGCGTGAGGTTGTGGACCTGGGCGGCCACCGTCTACTCCTCGACGAAGACGCAGAGGACCGTCAGGTCGTCGGCGCCGGCGCCGGCGGTGGTCGAGATCTCGATCGCCTCGTCGTAGGCAATCGAGTAGTGGGTGGTGTTGATGTCCACGACGGTGGAGTACCAGGTCTGGGCGGCGGTCATCTCGAGCCCGTCGTTGGTGTTCGCCGTGCAGACAGCGTTCCCGCCGATCGTGACGTTGACCTTGGGGTCGGTGGTGTCGCCGTCGGTGTCGGAGTAGGCGCGGTACTTCACCAGGTAGGCGGGCGGCCGCTCCCACTCGTAGGCCTCCTTGGCGTCGGTGGCCAGGAGGGTGGCCACAGCGCCGTCGCCGTACTCGCCGGCGATGTGGAATCGCTCGACGTGCACCTTGTCGGGGCTGCCGATGTAGAGCTCCTCCAGGTCGCCGTCGCCGGTGGTGAGCGGGGCGCCGGCGATGGTGAGCAGGCCGGCCGCGACGGCGGTGAGGATGCCGTAGTAGGTGGTGCCCGAGAGCTTGAACTTGATGGGCACGCCGGCCTTGAGCCAGGCCGTGAGGTCGGCGTTCATCGTGATGGTGGAGGTGCTCGCCGGCTGATCGTCCCAGTGGGTGGTCTCGTCGAGGGCGAACCAGCCGTCGCGGAGCTGCGTGTCGTTGGCGATGAGCATCGCGCCCCCCGCGCCCGAGGCGGTGGCGTCGAGGGTGGAGATGCCGCGGTAGAAGGTCTCGGTGGCCATGGGTCGTCTCCTCAGACGGCGTCGAAGGAATAGTCGAACAGGTTGAGGCGTTCGGCGGAGCCGACCATCCCGGCGGGGATGGCGCGTCGGATGCGCAGGCCGTGGTGGTTGCCGGCGGCGAGGGTGGCGAGCGAGCAGCCGGCGGTGGCCGCCGAGATGGCCGTCGACCAGGCGATGCCGCCGGCCGTGGGGATCGCGCTCTCGGTGGCGCAGTTCTCGATGTAGCCGGTGGTGGCGTGCGAGGGGGTCTCGAAGCTCAGGCGGATCCCCGGCACGCAGTAGACCAGGTCGGCGGCGGCACCGGCGGCGGCCGAGGTGCCGAGCAGCTCGCGCCCGGCGGCGGGGACGGTAAGCTCGGTGGCGGTGCGCGAGGAGTAGTAGACGATCTCGCGCAGCGTGCCGTCGCTCTCCTCGATGCGGCAGAAGCCCCCCGTGTCGGAGCCGCCGTCCCAGTCGGCGAGGGTGCCGGCGGTGACGGCGAGGGTGCCTGCCCCGCTGGCGCCGAGCTGGCTGCCGGCGGACACGCGCTGCGTGCCGATGGTCTTCACCCACGCCTTGACGAGGGTCACCGCGACGGTGCTCTCGTTCTTGACGTAGAGCCCGCGTTGCTCGTCGTCGCCGGCGGCCGCCTCGGCGCTCGACACGTCGTCGAGGCCGACGGCGTTGTTCAGCGTGTCGGTGAGGGTGACGGTGGCGGTGCCGCTGAGGGCGGCCGCCGAGGTGCGCGTGACGCGGACGTACTTGTCGGTGTCGGTGCCGCCTTCGAGGATCTTGGTCTCGCCGTTGGCGATGGTGACACCGGCGCCCAGCGTGCCGCCGGGGGGCGTCCACTTCAGCTCGCTCGCGCCGCTGGCGGTGAGGGTGCCGGCCCCCTCGCCGTTGGCGCCGGCCACGTGGGCGATGGTGACGTTGGCGATGGCGCTCGCCACCGACTGCGAGAGCACCGTCCATTCCGTGGTGCCGCGATAGTTGCCGATCGCCGCGTCGGGGTCGGTCTGCGCCCCCTCGTGGGACGAGGCGCCGGAGAGGTAGAAGCGGAGGGCGTCGGCGTGGGTCTTTTCGTCGGGCATGGTTATGCCACTCCCAGCGATAGCGTGTGGCCGGCGGCGGCGTACGTGAATGCCACCGCGTCGGGGTCGGGGTGGCGCACCATTAGAACCGCGACGGCCGCAGCCGTGCCCCGGTTCCCATCCACCCCGATCGCCACGACGCGGAAGCGATGGGTGACGCTGTCCTCGAGCACCCTGCTCGGCCAGGTGAAGTAGCCGTGTCCCCCGTCGCGGATGCTCGCCCGCTGCGTCCAGGCGCCGGCCACGCGCTCCTCGACGAGGTATCGCTCGGCGCCGGCCACGGGATACCACCCGAGCGTGAGGCGGGCGGGGAACGCCGTGGCGGGCGCGGCGGTGGACGCATCGAGCACCTCGAAGACGTGGGTGTCGCCCGGCTCGATCATCACGAGCAGCTCGGCCTGCGCGGTGGTGGCGAAGAGCGTGCCGTCGCGGTAGACATAGAACGTGCCCGACCCGCTCCACGACAGGCGCCAGGTGCGGACGTCCACCTGCTCGACGGGGTTCATGGTCACACTCACGACGGGATCTCCGTGGTCTCGAACAGGAGCTGGCCGCGCAGGAGGAACTTGCCGCCGTCGCTCACTCCGCCGACGGCGAGGGCCTTGCGCTCGGTCACAAAGGGCGTGAAGCGGACGAGCCAGACGTCGTCCCACGAGTTGCCGAGGTCGTCCACCACGTCCACGAGACTGCCCTCGAGGGCCTTGATGTTTTCGATGAAGGTCTGCACCTCCGCCGGGTTGTCGTCGTCGGCACAGGCGATGTCCCGCTCGCCGTAGAGGGCGAACGGTGGCGAGTTCTGGCCCGTGAGGTGGAACGCCTTGCCGTCCACGTTGGCGCGTCGGATGCTCGCACTGGTCTGCCCCATCGGGTCGGGCGATCCGCGCAGGGTGAGGAACTCGTACGCCCCGATGCTCGGTGTGGGCATCACTCGGCCCCCCCATTGCGACTGAATCGGGCTTGCTCTCTGAGCGCATCGCGCAGCTCGTGGAGTGCGTGCAGAATGTCGGTTCTCTGCGTGCCGGTGGCCCCTTGCATCGCGAGGGTCTCGGGGTCGGCGCGGAGACTGGTCAGGACGTCCATCTTGGCGGTCCGCCACCACAGGCTGAGATCGTTGTCACCCAGTTCGTTCGCGCCCTGGCGCACCCGCGATCGGGCAAACTGGCGGAGCTGCTCCTCGATGCCGGCGCTGCCCTCTCTGGACTGCTCCATTTGCAGCCTGGCCGTGCGAGCCGCGTCGGCCACGAGGTTCGAGGGGACCGCGCCCTGGACGCCCGTCATCCTGCCGATGTAGTCGCCCTCGGTGCCGGTCGCGGCGCCCACGGCGTGCATCTCGCCGGTGGTCTGCGCGATGGGCTCGGCCATCTTCAGGATGTTGGCGTAGCCCCGGAGCCCCTGGACGCGACCGAAGAACTTTTGAAGCCGCTGGGGCTTCCAGCCCCTTGCCTCGATGGCCTTGGCCGCGCCGACGAGGCCCATGCCACCCATCCCGTGGCGGATGAGTGCCCGCTGGAAGGCGTCCACCTGTGTGGCAGCCTGGCCGGCGCCGCCCGCCGGCTTCGTAACGCGCGCGATGGCGGCGAATAGCTCCTCGTCACTGACCTTGAGCATTCCCGCGGTGCCTGCCGCCTCCGCCATGGCCGGCGCGAACTCGGTGGCTCGCGCCCGTGAGATCTTGGACGCGGCAAACAGCTTGTTGGTGACCTGGCGAACGGTGCCGGCCTCCGCCGGGCCCATCGCCGCTCGGATCGTGCTCACGCCCCCCGCGATCTGGCCCGGCGCATCGACGATGGGGTAGAGCGAGGCGAACAGTCCGCGGTGCTCGGCCATCCCGAGCGATTCCACCTCGAACTGGAGGTTGTAGGCCTCGGCCGCGGGCAGCCCCTTGCGGCGCGACTTGCCGGCTTCCGCATGGAGCCGTCGCAGCTCGGTCGGCGTCTGGGCCAGTTGCGTGAGGCTCGACCTCGCGAGCGTGGCCTCGTCGATCCGGGCGGCCGCCGCCTGCGCATCGGCCTTGATGTCGGAGAACGCCCGCTTGACGACGGCGAGCCCTGCGGTGACGCTCAGGAGGCCGCTGGCCCAGCCCTGCATCGCTCGAACGCTCTCCTCGGCGCCCGACCGGGACGTCCGGCTGGTCTTCTCGCTCTGGAGGCCGAGCTTTTTGCTGGCGAGGGTGGCCTGCTGCTCGGCGGCGGTGAGCTTGCGGAAGGCCTCGACGCCCTGGGCCTCGTCGACTTTGAGCTTCAGCGTTACATAGCTGCCCATGAGGGATACCACAAGTAGAGTTCAGCGAACGTCGGCCAGTACGGTCTCAGGTCGCCGGCAGCCCATCGGCGGAAGGTCAGCCACTTGGGGTGCCGGCACGGGCTTTTTTTTCGGCGGCCGCCTTGCGTGCCTGCTCGGCCGCGAGCCAGCCGGGCAGGTCGAAGAGGCAGCGGAGCGCCGCTGTGAGTGCGTCGCTCGGCAGCCAGCGGCCGTGCCGGGCGAGCAGGTTCGCCTCCACCACCGAGACGCGATAGTTGAACGCCAGGGCTTCGGCCACGATGGTGAACGCCTCGGTGGCGTCGATGGGCGGGGCGGGTGCCTCGCCCTCGTCGAGCAGCCCCTCCTGGGCGCGGAAGCCGTCCCACACCCGATCGCCGTGCGCGGAGAGGGCGGCGAATCGCTCGAGCACCTCGCCCTCGACGGCCTTGCCGTCGTCGCCGAGATAGACGTGGTGGGGGAGCGCCGTGCCGCGGTCGAAGTGGCGGGCGACGGGCACGCACCAGTCGCCGGCGGGCGACGGCACCATGTAGCTGTCGAGCGGGGCGGGGCGTGCCAGGTCATCGGGCCGCGGGGGCTTGGCCGTCCAGAAGCCGAGGCAGTACTGCCCGCCCTTCGGCGCTATGGCCCACGCCTGGTCATCGGGCTGGTAGGCGACCACCGCCGCTTTGCCGTCGGCGTGCACGGGCTCGGGGGCGAAGAGGGCGCCCGGGCCGCCGCTGGGGCCTGCGCCGGTGACCTCGCCGACGGCGAGCGATGCGCCGCCGAGCACGGGCCAGAGGCCGACGCGCCGGAGATCGTCGTCGGCCACGCCCTTGAGCCCTGGAATGAAGTAGAGGAAGCCTGCCATCGTGTGTCCTTTCCTCCTGTGAGCGGGCCTATTCGTCCTCGACCTCTCCGTGCTCTCCCGCCGGCTGCCAGATGAGCTTCACGAGCTTGCGCAGGCAGGCGGTGCACAGATGGGCGCCACGGGGGCCGCCCACTGGCGCGTCGTCGGTTGCCGGCGTGCGCGAGGTGGCCTGGGCGCGGACGGTGACCTCCAGGGAGGCGTCCTTGTTCGCAAGGGTTGCCCGGTAGCCTGCGGCCGGGGGCGGCGTGGAGACGATCTCGCCGCACAGATCGCAGATGTGCTGGACCATTCTGACGTGTCCTTTCGAGTTAGAGGCCTGCGGAGATCGCGATGGCGGTGTTGAGCGTGATCGGCAGGACGGGGCCTGTCGTCTTGTAGATGGGATGGACGTTGACTACACTCACGACGTCGGCCGGGTGGGCGGCGGTGGCGGGGCCGGCGGTGACCGTGCCCTGGCCGGCGGCCACGCTGAACTTGATATGCTCGGCGGTGGCGTTGGCGAGTGCGGCCGCGCCCTGCTCGCGTTTGCGGAGCCACATCTCGACGCCGTCGCCGCTGATTGCCGTGCCCGAGAGGCCGAACGTCCGCTGCGCCGAGGCGTCGAGGGTGCGGATCTCGATTCCCGGCTGCACGATCTCCACCGAGCCGTGATAGGGGCCGACACGCCCGTCGGAGCTGCGAGTGGCCACCTGCACGCCGGTGGAGAGGGTGTAGCCCTGGACGCCTTCGAGCTGGGTGCCGGCGATCTCGATGGGGCCGAGCGTCCAGCGGGCGGTGACGTTGCCCGTGGCCAACAGGGCCGCGTTGGCGCTGAATACGACGGGGTCGTTGGTGCCGTCGTGGATGGCGTAGACCGAGAAGGCACACTGCGCGTCCTCGCCCTGGTTGGCGACGATGGACGCGATGGCGAGGATGCCCTTGTTGACGACCATCTTCTCGTGGGCGGCGCCGGCCGTCCGCAGTGCGCCGTCGGCGGTCTGGGTCCAGAGCGCGGAGAACACGGAGCCCGTGGTCACCGTGGCGAACCACAGGCCGACCTTGTCGAGGAGGGTCTTGAGGTCGGTGGTGGCCACGTTGATGAGGGGCCTGTGCTGGTTCACCGAGACGTGCGTGTGGTACGCCTCGCCGCTGCCCCCGCCGAACGAGACGTCGATCGCGGGGTCGTGGCCCAGGTCCTGGACGCCGTGGATGTTCACGTCGTCGAAGTCGCAGACGGCCAGCTTGTGTGCTTCGAGCGCCATGGCAGTTACCTCTGTGAATGGGTCAGGCAGTGATCCTCTGGGTCTCGCGTGTTCGGATGCGGTTGAGATGGTCGCCCACGCCGTCGCGCAGCATCACCTGGTAGCCCTTCACCTCGCCGCTGGACAGGCGCGTGGCCTCGGCCGCCTTGTCGGGCTGGCGATAGTCTTTGCGCACGGCGTAGAAGTGCCGGGGCGCGAGCATCTTGACGTCCACGCCCTTCGCACTGGCCTTGATCCGGGCGCCGGCGGTCATCATGCGCTCGCTCTCGCCGCTGAACACCAGCGGGTCCTGGTGTCCCGTGTGGCGCACGCCGTACTGGTCGGTGTAGCCGCGCGCCTTGCGGAGCATGTGCTTGCGCGAGCGCTTCTGGTAGCCGTACTTGGTCGCGAAGCGTGCGCTGAAGTGCTGGGGGAGCTTCTCCTCGGCCCAGTCCTCGCCGACGTCGTTCATCGCCTCGCGGGTGGCGGGCCGCAGCTCGCGTTGGAGCGCCTTGGGTCCGCCTTTGGAGTCGAGCAGCACGGTGATGCCCATCGGTCACCTCGTCGTCACTTCGATGGCGGCCAGTTGGTGGTCGCCCATCGTGGGGATCGCTTGCTTGTCCGCCCGCTGGGGGGGCGCGACGATACGGATCGAGGCGACGCACAGGTAGCCGTCGGAGCCCTCGATCGCCAGCATCTCGGTGAGGATGGCGTCGAGGGTGTTGGCGAAGTCCACGAACGGGTCCTCGATGCTGTTGAGGTCGTCCTCGTCCACGTCGGCCTCGAAGTAGGCGAAGAGCGCACAGCCGAGCCCGTGGGGGCCGCCCTCGCCGAGCGAGGTCTTCGCCCAGTCGTCGCTCATCGAGATGATGGCGAACGGCCGCTGGGCCGACCAGGCGGCGCGCTTCTGCGCGTCGGTCATCGTGGACGTGTCGAGCCGGATGCCCGCGAGCGCGATAGCCGCTTTGCCCGTGGCCAGTCGCTCGGGCGCGGTGCCGGTGGCGCCCACCCAGGCCTGGAACGTGGCGGTGGTCGCGATGAGGGTCCGGAGATTGTCCATCGTCGCGGTGATGTCGCCGGTCATGTCCGACGAGCCGTCGGTGACGTAGACCGCCACGATGTCGGACGGCGCGGAGTAGACCGTGCCGTCGGTGCCGACCACGCAGACGTGGTACCAGGTGTCGTTGTCGAGGCCCGCCTGGGCGATCTCCCCGCTGCCCACGCGGCTCTCGCCCTCCGTCCACGATCCGTCGCCCGACTCCTGGTAGAGGGCCAGGTAGGTGACGCCGGCGGTGCCGACGAGGGTGAGGGTGATGGCGTCGCCGTCCCCGTCGTTGGCCACCGAGAGGCTCGTCGCGGCCGCGATGGCCGACGAGGCGGCGGTGTGCCGGAACTTGAACGTGCGATACCACGTCTCGCCGTCCTTGGCGATGGTGGCGTAGAGCTCGTAGTAGGTGCCGACGCTGTAGCTGCCGTCGGTCGTGTCGCCGTAGTACCAGCCGGCCTCTTTCCTGTTGGCGAGGATGCTGCCGAGGTCTTCGATGGTGGCGCCGCCGCCATCGGGGCGGGTGATGGCCGAGATCGAGTCGGGGTCCACGGCCACGTTGCCCGTGGCGGGTGTCCACTGCTCGATGGGGCCAACCAGGACGCGCATCGGCTCGGGTCCTCAGTGCGTGATGACGGTGTCGCGTGTCACGAAGATCCGCACGGCGTCGGCCGCCTCGAAGGTGAAGTCGGGCGCGGCGTTGAGGGTCACCGTCTTGGTGGCGCCGGTGTAGGCGGTGACGCGGCGGACGCTCGGATAGGAGCTGTTGCTGGC
>Ga0307928_10000627_pt1 | contig 26620 bp, 35 predicted proteins | sample AceLakmetagen232_FD_201815 | JGI IMG/M metagenome (GOLD analysis project Ga0307928, IMG submission 201815) | Saline water microbial communities from Ace Lake, Antarctica - #232 | ecosystem: Environmental > Aquatic > Non-marine Saline and Alkaline > Saline | place: Antarctica: Ace Lake... | reverse complement strand
CCCGAACAGGGTGAGAGTGGTACCCGTCGCACCGAGGTTGCACGCGACCCTACACCCGCGCGCCCCGCAGCCCAGGAGCCCCAAGCGGCTTCAGCAGTGAGCTCTATCAAGCGTCCCCTATCAACCGAGGACGTGGAGGATGACACAACGGACGCGCCCGAGGAACGTGCGCCAGCACCGACCACAGAGCCTCCAAAGAGCGAGGCCCCATCTGAGAAATCAGGTGCAGCTGTCTCCGAGGAGGAGGCTGCAGGACGGGCACGTCTCAAGTTGCTGAAGGAAAAACTAGGTTCGAAGGAAGGCCTAAGCTCTCCTGAAATCACAGAGCTCGGCACCCTGGTCCAGTATATGGACAATAATTAAGCCCCGGGCTTAATCGTTTTCGCCACCCGCGCTGCACTCTTGCAGCGCGGGTGTGCGTTTACAAAATATGGCTACTAAAAAGACCACTAGAAAGAAAGCGAATACCGCTGCTCCTAAACCAGCTAGCGGTAAGTTTGATCTGTTTTCAAGCGATATTGTGTCGCACACGCAGGAGGCAGTTCATGCCCTGCGTGCTCGTAAGAAGAACAAGGGCGTAACCCTGAAAAGTTTGGCCAATGTGAAGCGCTATCTTCTTGATATCGATAACTTTGCGTTACAGGCTACCTTTGGTACACGCGGCCTGCGAGGTCGTACAGTGCTGGAGATTATTGCACAGGAGGGTATTGGTAAAACCACACTGGTGTTTACACTGCTAGGCGCCCTGATGCGCCTCAACCAGAGTCCCTGCCTGTTCGTGAATACCGAGGGCGATAACAAGCTACCCAACCCGGAACGTATCAAGCGCTGTCTTGACTCGGACCCCGCGATAGCTGACAAGATGCTCAACGCGATCGCAATCGAGCCCGGTCGCGAGATCCGACACGCGGTCGAGTCTATCGAGGAGTTTGTACGCGCTACGCGTAAATACCTGGACGATAACGGCGGTGAGCATGTACCGATTGTGGTGGCCATCGACACCCTCAGTAAACTGATGAGCCCGGGCGAAGCCGCAGGCTTGCTGGACGAGGAGGATGCAGGTAAACCCAGCAAGGTCAAAGACCTGGGCGGTGGCTCGAAACTCGAGTTCAGCGGGCTGATGCACGCGTGGAGTCGTAGACTGAACTTCTGGATGGACACTTACAACGTGCTATTCATCCTGGTCAGTCATCAGAACGCCAAGATCGATATGAGTGGCTTCGGCTCCAATATGAGTGCCGAGGTGAGTGCCGGCTACAACAAGACCAAGTTTGGTGGCTCGGCTACCAATCAGATCTCTGCGATGCAGACCACGCTCAAGCGCACAGGCTTTGCCAAGAACTCTACCTCGCAGATCGGTCACAAGATCCAGATGCGTGTAGTGAAGAGTTCAGTCGGTGCCGACCATAACACTCTGGACTACGTGCTCAAAACACGCGACTTCACGGGTGATATTCCCGGGGAGTATCAGGAGCCCGCACTGGACTTCAGTGAGGGCCTGGCCAATATGTTTGCCGAGCGTAAAATACTCAATACCACGGTAAAGCTGAAACGTTACACAAGCGAGGAGCTTGGTGTGTCGGGCGTGACCGCTGTAGAGTTCTACGACGAGTTCATGCAACGTCCGGACCTGCAGGCCAAGGTAGGTCTACAACTCGGTATCGAGGGGTACGTCGACGCGGACTTGATTCCGGTCGCGGAGCCCGAGACCGCGGACGTGTAATGGGACAGCAAGTTAGTGAGAGCGTGATCAAGCGCTACATCCAGCAGTGGACCGGCCTACCCGCGTTCCCACACGAATCCCCCGCTCAGCATATCGAGCGGGTGGAGAGTGTGGACCTGGTTGATTTGCCCTATAATACCATCGACGTGGTAGGGGAGCGTATCCCGTTCGCCGAGGCTGCGCTGCTCGGGCGTGCGAGGTCGTTCCTGTTTGAGAGGCTCGAGGAGATGCAGGATGTGCTGGTAGTAGGGATCGAGGCCAGCGCAGCATTCACCGGAAAGCACAGTCTTTTTTGTGCGTTTGAGGTCGAGAATTTCGATCAACTGAGCGCGATGTTCAGTCCAAATAGTTTCAGTGCTCAGAGAGTGCCCCGTGGCGTCGGCATTGCCGTACACGCCACACATGAACGGTTAATTGTGACCTGTCCGTTCAGTGCTTTCCTGGTCACTTAACCGATCATTACGATCCTTTAAGTGGCCAAAAGGGGTTTAAAAGTGCACATTTGGCCGGTTATAGCCGGCTGAAAACCTTAGATATAAACTTGAAAATTCAAAACAACTCATCAATAATACGAAAATCGTGAGTGCACGTAGCGAGAAAATGATAAAACCCGGGAGCAATTTCACCCTCTTACTGAGGAAGGAAATGGCACCGCATCTCGTGTTCACTCTGGACGACATGTCAAGTCTGGCCGAAATAGACCTAAGCAATTACTACATTCCTTTCAACACCACTGTACCCATGATTGAGTTCGACACAATGACTCAACTCGTGGACCACTACGATACGGTGCTAGAACAGCGAAATAAAGACCAAGAGAGCAGCAAGGCCAAAGCAAGACAAGTTAGCGATCAAGATATAATTTTAATGAGTTACAACCAACCACAACCATTGTGGAAAATCATGGTGCTAATAGAGGGCGGTAAAAAGTCCAAAGAAATCCGCGACATGATAAAAGAACACCCCACGATCGAGTACGCCAACACGATCTACAACGGGAGGTTCATTTTAGCAGCAACAAGGGTCACGGGCTTAGAGTACGTGGCCGAACTTATCGACCGTCATAAATCAACAAATAATTGAACGCATCGGGAAAATCCCGGATGTGCTGAAAACGATTGGTTTTGCAAAACTACATGATTACCAGGCCAAGCCTGTGCAGCTCGCAATCCGCGAGCAGGATCAGTTTGTAGTATTACCCACCGGTGCAGGAAAGTCGGCCTGTTACATAATTCCAACACTGTGTTGTGGGTTTCGAACACTTATATTCTCGCCGCTAAAGGCGTTGATCAAGGACCAACTGGACGGCCTACTCCAGAAAGGGCTCCGTGCGCGTGCTGTCAGCTCCGACTTCGCCAAGCAGATCAATGACGCAGCGCTGCGGGACTGGAGTACCGGTCAGGCAGACTTCCTACTGGTAGCCCCCGAGCGAACCGGTAACGAAGACTTCCTGCGCGCAATGCGCCTGCAAACACCCGACTTTGTGGTGGTGGACGAGATCCACGTTGCGAGCGAGCACGCATTCAACTTCCGCCCTGCCTACAAGGTGATAGCCCCGTTTGTCAACGAGCTTAACCCTCGTGTGTTCATGGGCCTAACAGCCACCATGCCCGGGAATGTAGAGCAAGACATTCGCAAGATCTTCTCGGTACCCGACATCACCAAGACGGTGGTGTACTATACCCGGGAGAATCTAGAGATAGAGAGCCTGGAGTGGCGTAGCGATTTCGATCTGTTGCGCCAGCTGAACGGGATTGAAGGCAGTGTGATTGTCTACTTCTCTACCATCAAACGGCTGGAGGCCTGCTATGAGACTATCGGGGAGCAGATCAATGGAGGTGCCTGCATATTCCACGGTAGTGTGGCGGCCGGCAGCAAGGTAGCCAACCAGAACGCATTCATGAGCGGAGATATTCGTGTGGTATTCGCCACTAACAGCTTCGGTATGGGGGTGGACAAGTCTGATATTCGCGGTGTGTTCTTCGCGACTATACCCGGATCACTTGAGGAACTGTCCCAGGGCTTCGGTCGTGGAGGTCGTGACGGGGAACCCTGTCGCTGTCTGCTCTACTGGGACGAGGACTCACTGGGTATTCAGGACTTCTTTATCCAGATAGGCTACCCCTCGCGGCGGGACGTGATGGCCTTTGTGCAGGCACTCCAACGCCACACGAACAGCCAGGGTCTTTGCGACCTGCGCATGAGTGATCTCACACGGCAGGCTGGTATACATCCGGCCGTGGGCGGGGCGCTATCAAGCATCCTGACCAGCGAGGGTATCATAGCCCGTGTGGTCAACGAGAAGCCCCTGCGTGTGCGGCCCCTCGCCGAGGCCAAAACACCTGCCACACGCCAGACACTTGAGAAAGTGGTCGAGCTCGGCGTGCGTAATGAGGATGACGGGTTCTACGAGGTAGACCTGGACTTCCTGGCCGAACAACTCGACCGCAACCCGGGACAGGTCCTTCGCAACCTGCGAACACTGGACAACCAGTGCTGTATCACGCTCGAGGACTCGGGAACACAGAAACCATTACGACTCTGCCGCGAGCCCTGTAACGAGGACTTCGAAAAGATCAGAATTCGGAATGAAAATGCCATTCGAAAGTTACGTGAGGTAGGCGAATTCTACCGTGTACCTGACTCGAAGAAGCATGACTTTTTAGACGAATATTTCAAAAATGAGTGACCAACTAACACCAGCGGCCCAGCAGGCCATACTGGAATTCTACCGCACGGCCCGCGACCTGCCTCGAAGTGAGAAAGCGGTCGAGTATATTCGCAAGATCGAGTGCGGTGAAATCATCGAGTGTCCGGTAACAGGACGCCTGTATGAGAGCAGTAGGGTAGAACGCTTACAGGACCAGATCGGCGAGGTGCTCAACCTCCTACACCCGGACGAGCGAAAGCATGCACGGGGCCTGGTCCCAGTGGCCTGCATCAAGTGTCGTCAAGTGGTGTCCTGGCTCAAACCGGGCCGTGACCGGGACGGGTTTCAGACACGCGCTGACGGCTCTATCCTGCACATCTACTGCTGTCCGGGGTGTGAGCCGGAAAAATTCCATGGTCGGGAGGTAGAGACACCCCTGATCGAGAAACAACTATTCATCAAGCACCGCTAAACCGGACAAAAGAAGCTTGACGTTTAGTGTCTGTTGGGTAATACCAGCGAACTTTAATCAACAACAACTATGTCAGAAGAAAAATACACAACTATAAAAGTGACGCGCATCGTTCTCGCTCCCTACGCAAAAGCTGTGGTCGCGGGCGAGCCAGCACGTATCGCTATTGACGTGATTGGCGACAATCGCAAACCTCAGACGATTCTACTTAATCGCAACGTGGCAGCACGGGTTCGTGATCAAAATATGAACCGTGACCATGAGAACAACTACACCTTCTACATCGATCGTGAGACCGGTGAGGCGGTGGACCTGGACCGCGAGAGCAAGAACCCCAACCTGCCTGTCATGGGTGCCACAGCGACCGTACAGGACGATGATGAGAAGCGTGTGATCCTCGAGATCAACCACGTGGGCCGTGTTACCATCGGTACCAACATCAATATGCCCACCGAGATGGCCGCAAAGATGCGCGAAGCGGTGCAGGAGGCCAAGGATGCCGACGAAGAAATTCGCGAGTATGACATCCTCAAGGATGCTTACCTAGTGGTGAGCGTGCGTAACGAGGGGCGTCGTATCCACGTGAAGCTGAACCACTAACCGCTTGTCGTCCGGGCGCGCTTGTGTTATACCTAACAAACAATGGATAAACCCCAAGAAGATGTTACCCCCAAGGGTGTAGAGCTACACGCATTTGATGACGTGGGTTTCTGGCGCTCGGATATACTCGATAAGACCAAGTCAGCACTAGAGAATGTGTTCCCGCGGGATTATAGCGGTATACGTCTTGAGCTGGAAGACCTTGAGTATCAACACCCTGAGGTTACACCGGCGTTGGAGAAACAACGCCGTATGGAGCGTGGTAAATTGTTTGTACCCCTCAAAGGTACGGTGACACTACGCGACGCCGAGAGCGGCGAGTTACTTGACCGTGTGAAGAACCGTACCGTGATGAGCGTACCCTATCTAACCGATCGAGGCACGTTTATTCACGGCGGTTCTCACTACTCGAGTATCAGACAGGCAAGACTACTGCCCGGGGCCTACTCGAGACGTCGTAACAACGGCGAACTAGAGACCCACTTCAATATCAAGCCCGGTACCGGACCCTCGTTCCGCGTCGTCTTCGAACCGGAGAGTGCAGTGTTCCGCATGAACATCGCGGGCTCTAACCTGAAACTGTACCCGGTATTGAGTGCGATGGGCGTGAGCGATGATACCATGCGGGAGGCCTGGGGTGAGCGCGTATTCGCGGCAAACCAAACACAGGTTAACCCACGTGATATCAACAAGTTATATACGAAACTTTATCGCTGGGACGCTGACGAAGAGCTCGACACTGCCACCAAGTCACAACAGATCCGTGAGCGCCTGGAGAAGGGAGTGATGCTGCGCAGCGTGCTGCGTAATACTATCGGACTGACCGAGCAAAAACGCGCCAGCAACGACCTGCTGGCCAGGGCCCGGCGACGTGCGGGGCTAGACCCTGTGGACGATGACGAGACAGACGAACTTAATCTCACTACAGAAGACATCATGCGTGGTAGCCGCAAGCTGGTCGCGATCAATCGCGGCGAGGCAGAGCCCGACCAACGTGACTCGCTATTCTACAAGCGGGTGTACAGCACCGGCGATCTGCTCGCAGAGCGTATCAAGATTGATACCGGCCAAGCAGCTCGTTCCATGATGAGGAAGCTCGCCAAGCGACGCAACCTCAAGTACCTGAGTCCAAACTTCCTTACTGCTTACACCGAGGGCCACATTGTGGGTAACCCTCTGAGTACACCGAGCGAGGAGACCAATCCTATTCTCACCAATGAACAACTGTTCCGGATTACCCAGATGGGCCCGGGCGGTATCGGGAGTGAGAGTGCCATCACCGAGGAGATGCAAAATGTCTCCGCGAGTGAGTTTGGTTTCATCGATCCCCTGGCTGGACCAGAGAGTTCGCGAGCGGGAATTGATGTGCGTGCAACATACAACAGCAAGCTCGGTTCGGACGGAAGAATCTACCAACGTTTTCTAAACCCACGCAGCGGACGCCATGAGTGGCTCAGCTCGCGTGACCTGATCGGAAAGACAGTTTCCTTCGGGAATTAAAAGCCACTAAACTGCTGCCAGGCAGCAGGTTAACGTGCCGCGTAAACCACGGTACTAATTAGTGCTTGACCCAAGTATACAGGGCTGCATGGTGTGCGGCCCCGCCTGATGCTGGACCTACGACCCCAAGTCGTGAAATTTACAAACAAAATACTATGAGTAAAAACACTAAAAAATCGGGCGAACCGCCTGAAAAAGAATACGAAAGTTACGATATCTCTTATGAGCTTGACTACGTTTTCGACAGCGAGAAGAAACGCTACTTTTTCTTCTTCAAGTATAACCCGAGTATCTGCACCAACCTGCAGCTGGATGAGGATGTTGTTGCGGAGATGATTACGCTCTACGCGAACGAGACCCGACCTGCATGGACGGTCAAACAAATCTCGGAACACTTCGAGTGCGACCCACTGATAGTCCAGGCCGTGCTGCGCAGCCTGAGCGTGACCCACAGCGATGTGGTGAACCAGGACTTTGTGGCGCGCCTTACTGAAGAAGGGTATTCCGATGACTTCATCGCACAGAGCATGAGCGATAACTACCAGCGGCTTAGTGGTATCAAACAAAGATTCCGCGGTAAGCTGCGTGAGGCGGAGAGCAAGAAAGCACAGAAATGGGACCTGCTCGAGCAGGGTAAACTGCAGCCGTTCGAGCGAATAATTAACGAGTGGAAGCCGCCGGCAACCTCGCGCACGGCACGGCCTACACAGAAGCAATCACGCGCCATGATTGATGGTGAGGTGCTGTGTGTGATGCTGTCCGACCTGCACTTTGGTGACCATGCGGACGAGGAGGAGTTGTTCGGAAGTCCTGGGTTCGATATCGAGACAGTGGAGCAGCGTGTCGTGGAGTACCTGGAGTGGATCCGGAGCCTGGTGGCGCGTGGTCGCTGCGGGACTGAGGAGTGTCACCTGTTCTCTCTTGGTGACATCCTGGACTCGATCACGGGTTTCACGGACAAAGGTACCAAGCTGGATACCAACCCCAAGGGCGAGCTACTTTACTCGCGGGCGCTGGACAGCCTGTACGGGTTCGTTGAGGGCCTTACCCAAATCTTTGGGCGTGTGCACCTGCACGCTGTGAAGGGAAACCACGACTCAGTCTCCGACTGGACACTGATGTACACCATCAGCAAGATGCTGGTGGCCGAGGGTAAACTACTCGAGGAGGATGTGAACCTGTTCCGCGCTCGCTGGGGCTCAACCACGATCATGGATACCTATATCCTATTCGAGCATGGTTACTCCCCCAAGCACAAAAACAAAGTCCCACGTAGCCAGGTGGGCCGTGAGGCGCACATCGGCAACCTGATGCTGAGTGACATGAACGCCCTAGCTGGCGATTATGACCGTGTGTTCCTGTGTGGTGACCAGCACCACCGTGAGATGACCGAGTTCAAGAACTTCGACTTCATCCGTTGCGGTGCTATGGTGAACCCGAACCACTACGCCCACGAGAACACCTGGGGTGCGGTACCGTCTCAGACTGCGTTCTGCATCAGTGATAACGGCGTCGAGAGTGTGTACAAGAAACGGTTCATATGATCAACGCAGAGCCAGGAATGACCGCGTCGGTGAACGATAAGCCCCGTAGCCGCGAACCCAAACCCAAGACGCAGAGCGACCACGAGGTGCTGATGCTAATGATGGTTGGGCAGACTATTCTGGATGCGAGGATGGCCGGAGACGGCCTACTCGCAGACCTGCTCTATCGTGCCTGTGATGTCAAGATTTGCAAGGAACTCAAGCGCCACCCACAGAGCCTGGGGATTGGTTACGTTACCTTTGAGCTGGAGGAGCCGGAAGAAAACCTACACACGCTGCGTCTGGGGATGAACCTGTTGACACGCGATGAGTTTACGGAGGTGTATGGGCACATCCAATCTCTGGCGCAGGATGGAACGCTTGGCGAAGACACTCTGAGTGTTCTGTTCTACAGCAGCAGGTAAGTGATTTTGGTATTGACAGCAGGAAGTCTACGGGTATAGTTCCTGCATTATGCCCAAATCACAACCATCTGAACAGTCAATCAAGCGCGCTTTCGTGCAAGGTTTTGTTAACACACTCAAGCAAAGCGGCGTCGAGAACGAGCGTTCCGTGGGACTAGCCAAGAAAGCAGTCGCACATCGCGAGAAACTCTATGCACCTGAAACTCAGGAACTTATGCAGAAACGCGCGAGCGAAATCAGCGAAGTATTGCTGGGTAAAGCCAGTGAATAACCGGTTACCGCATAAGCGATACCGTACAACAACGTTTTAATAAGGCCGGCCCCCGTAATTGGGGGCCGGTTTTTTTATCGCTGCACTAAAATACCAAAATGAAGAAAGCAAAAATCGAAACGATAACACTAACACTCAACCGTGAAGAGGCTTACGCACTTTGCAATAAACTCATGGATGACGCGCTGTTCTCACACGGTGGTTACTGTGAGTTTGACCAGATAAAGATGCTGCAGCAGATCGGGAAAGAGCTGGGCGCACTTGTCGACCACCATGCCAGCGAAAACAACCTGGAGGCCAATGTGAAAGGGGCTGTCCTTGCTAAGCATGCCGTGGCGGAAAATCCTAAAAAGCAGATACTCCGCTCACTAAAAGAACTGGTTGAATTGTATGAGGGGCGGTAAGTGGCCAGAGACCGGTTACATCATTTACAGACCGAAACAACCGGAGACACCAGGCAGCTTCTCTGTAACTATCTCGGAACACACAACCGTAGGCACAGTTTAAACCCATGATACTATCTGTAAAGCAACGCAAGCTGCAGCGCGATAAAATTCGCCGTGTAGTGGACTGGATAAAGTGGGACTACGGTCTCAAAACAACCCAGCAAATGGCTAAACTGGTTGACATACCGACCACCATGATAAACAACCTGTGTCGCACAGATGCAGCCAGCTTCTACAAGAACGGACCGCCGATATACCACCTGCTGGCATTCTGTAAATTCTTCGGACTGCGTATGGAGTACTTTGTGGACCACGATATCCCACTCGAGGCGAACTTCCTGCGCAAGCAGTGCGTGAGTCTGGTGGACCTGCACGTACAGTTTCGCCGCACCGGCGACCTGTCACTATTCCATATGGCTGCGGGTATATTCGTGGGTCAGCTGTCCGAGGTTTGCGACTGCTACACACAGATTCGCGGTCACGAGGCTGTGATAACCATATCGAGTGGTGAGATGGAGAACATGAGCTATGTGCTCTCCTGCGATACCCGTGAGGGGTTCCTGGTGGCACACGTGTTCCCGGGGCGTGGCCGCTCGAAAGAGACACGGTTACTCACCGAGAAATATATCGACGCGAACTGTGAGAAGATTCGGTGTAGCAACCCAAGCATTATAAGAGGTTGACGCCACACAGGAAACAACTATAGAACAACCGCAATGGCAGAAGAAAAAATATCACGGGGAATACCCCCGAAGTCCGTCACGGCGCAAAACAACGCGCTAGATCTACTGATGTCGGGCCGGCCGGCCGCACTGATACAGCTGCCTAATGGCCCACAAGAGGAGGACACAGAGGCGGAGCAGGTGCCACCGGAACAACATTTCGAGGGTGCTACAGAGGGCGTAAGTCTTCCCTCCTCCCCGACCGTGAGAAAGACCTACCGCGGCATTCTCGAGAGTGAACTGTTGGATATCGAGTTCAACTACGTGGAGGCAGCAGAGAACGCGTTCAGTGTGATGTTCTTCATGCCGCTGGACGCCGGTCTGAATGCCCGCCCGAAAAAGACACTCAACTTTGTGCTGAATTGCGAGGGAGTCTCTCGGCAACAGGTGACCTACGTGGGTGAACCTTCACGATTCCCCACACTAGGATTCTCGTTGCTGGTGCTGCTCAAGGCCGAAGACTAATCGCTTGACCGACACGCCCGGTACAGGGTAGTATAACGCTATGTTAATCAAAAAAGCAGTGGTAGACCGTGATACCCCGAGTATTCTGACCGGTAAAAGAGGCCAGTCTGTAGATCAGGGTGGTGAGAGTGTGGACCAGTCCGAACGTGATTGCCCGGTTGAAACGCTTCGAAACATGCGCAAGAATGCCTCGGCAGAGCATTTTGAAGTAAACAAAACCGCACCAGAGTCACGATGAACTTTTGCGGAGGGAATAGTTTCACGCCCGGCGGCAACACCAAACAAAAGTTTGATGATCCATTCCTGCTGCCCAGCGGCGATTACATGCCGGAGACTATGTCCGAGGCACTGGACTTCTGTCGCTTCCTATACATGATGAACCCGGAGTATCGTCGTGCCAGTCAACGGGTTACGCGACACTTCATCACCAGACTGGTGATCGAGGGTGCGGGCAGCAAGGCCGAGGCTGACCAGGTGGAGGACTACCTGAAGTACAACCTGAAACTATTCACTGCGTTACAGGAGATGGGTGACGATTGGGCATGTTTTGGAAATGCTTTCTACCGTGTGCACTTCCCGTTCAAGCGCCTGCTGATTCGGCGCGAGAAGGGCAAGAAACCTGACTATTACAACCTCTCCTGTTTCCAGCAGGACCAGATGCGATTCAACATCGCTAGAATGACCTACTCGGCCCCGGACCCGCAAACGGGTAAAACGGTTGAGTTTGAGTTCGCCGATATAAAACTCCAGAGCAAGGAGAACATTGCACTGGTCAAGTATGATCCGCGCACGATCGAAATCTTGCACTCGGACTATACTGGCCGCAAACAATTCCTCTACAAGATTCCAGCCAAGACCGTCAATGCTGTGCAGAGCGGTGACATATTTCAAATCAATAATCTTACACGTAAGATGTTGCAAGCCATACACTTAAAGAAAAACTTCCTGTTCTCTGAGGACGAGATGTTCCACTTCAAGGCCCCGAGCATTTCCGGGGTTAGTGATAGTGATTGGGGACTCCCCGAGCCTATTGCTAATTTCCGGTTACTCTATCAGATCCAGGTCTATCGCAAAATTGACGAGGTGGTGGGTCTGGACTACATGATGCCCTTCCGTGTGCTGAGTATGGACGCCAAGGGCGGCGACGGTGCCGCAGCAAAGTTTGATGCGGTACGCTGGAAGAAAGAGATGAACAACATCGTGAAGACCTGGCGCAAGGATCGCAGCAGTATGTTCGCGGTACCGATGCCCGTAAACTACCAGGAGGTAGGCGGCAGCGGCAAGAGTCTGGCACCCAAGGAGTTGATCGAGTATCAAGTGAATAACATGCTCAACGCGATGGGATACCCTGCCGAACTCTACAATATGAGTCTGACCACACAGCAGCTACCAAACGCACTACGCCTGTTCGAACAGGCCTTCTGGTTTGTGCACGAGGGTTACAACAATTTCTGTCGCTGGGTGGTGGGTAAGATCAATAATTACCTGAACAACCAGCGCCTGGATATCTCGCTTGAACCGCCCAAGATGGCCGACAACGTCGACCAGCAGAACATTCTGCTACAACTGGTTGCGCAGGGTGAAATCCCACGTGAGGAAGCGTTCAAGCACCTGGGTATCACCGACCCACTTGAGTCGTTCCGCAAGCGCACACAGGAAGAGATTGAGCGCGCCAAGATCCAGCAGAAGGCGGAGAAGAGCCTGCAGCAGGAGATGGAGGCCGAGGCCAGCCTGGCTGCGGCTGCGGCCGGTCCTGAGGCCGCGGGTCAAGAGGAGGGCGGTACCACACCGATGGATGTGGAGCAGCGTGCGATGGCCAAGGCTCAGGAGTGGTTACAGATTCCTTCCGATGGTGAACGTCGCAAGGCAATGGACGCCACACGCGCACAGAACTTTACACTGTACGCCATGGCTAAAGAAATTATGGAACAGCAGCGCAGCGAGGGTGCCAGCCAGGGACGCCAAGCGGTAAACGAGCAGGGAGGTATGGCTTAACATGCCACCCCTGTTCGAGAGTTTACCGAGTTGGTTGCGTCGCTTGTTAAAGCCCGCGGTATCGGACATTCCGGAGAGTGCCGAGAATACCGACGTGTTAAAACACACCATGGACGCGCACCCGTTACAAGCAGAGATGACGCCCAACCTGCGTGCTGGTCATATCACCGGTAGTGGGGGTAGTGTAAAGTCGGCCGAGGACACACTCACGCCTGAACAACGTGCCAACGTCGAACGTTTCAGGGGGACCCCGCAAAACATGGGCGAAAGTATTGCAGACTTTTACAGCAACAGCGCACTGGCTGCACCGCTACGCGGCTTTAACATGATAAACCGCCCGGCCCTGTCAAACCCGTTTACCGGTGGTATATGGGGTGGTGGATTGTCACTAGCGGCAGCGTCCGGGATTATCGGGGCAAAGAACCTGATGGCAGGGCACCCTGTCAGTGAGCCAGCACGCAAGCGCCAAATGTGGCAGAAGATTCTAGCCACCGCCGGTGGTGTGGGTGCCGGGGTTCTTCTATCCCAACCTATGGCAAAGACCAGCTCATTTGGTGAGCTGGCCGCTATACGCATCAAAATTTTGAGCGACAACTCGCTATCCCCAATGGAGCAGGCACAAATGCTTGAACTGGTTCGTCAGCTCGATCCGGCAAAAGCCTTCGACCTAAAGCAATTACTCGCCACTGTGTCGGGCGCCGGTGTAGGTGCCGCAGTGATGCGATTCCTTTTCGGTACCGGTGTGCTGGGCACTATTGGGGGCGGACTGGCTGGTGCACTGCTAGGATCCAGACTCGGCGCCGGTGCCAGCGGTATGCTGAATAATTCGGTTGATTTTTTCGGTCGACCTTTCTAACCTAACACTATGATTGACTCACTACATTTCCACAAGCAGCTCGGCATACGTTCGGCACTCAACGAGATCGGAATGCCCGTCTCGACCTTTATGAAGACCGCTAACCTGGTTGCCGCGCTGGATGATCGGTCGGATAATGCGGTAGTCTGGCGCAAGGCCGCTGCTGCCACGGCCGAGGTGCTCGCGAGCAGTCCACGAACCCTCAATAAAGTAGCACATAATATCATGAAGCAACTAGCAGGGGCAGAGGAATGGACTCCCGCCTACCGGCGTATTGTCGGGCGCGCATTCGAGCCCATGCAGAAGCAAGCATTTTTAAATCTGAGCGGTGACGCACTGGAACTAACGCCAGGTCTGATATCTCTTCTGGCGCTGGGCGGTGCGATTGGTGGTGGTGTGCTGCACTACGCGGACAAGGCTATTGATGAGGACGAAATCAAGATTGAAAAGAACCAGGCGCGCTATAATGAGTACCTGCGATTGGTTGACGAACTCGACCGTAAAGTCACGTCGCAGGCCAACAAAGAGAGAAAGGCTGCGTAATGGCCGAACGTCCAAAACCTGTAGCTGTTCCGGGCGAAGAAGAGCTCCTTCCCAGTGAGGGTGAGGCATTCGGTAGCTTTACACCGGAGACCGAGCAACCGGAGGAAAAAAAAGAGAAGCCAGAGACACCAGCGAGTCGGCTACTAAATACTCGCGAGGCATCCAGCCGCGCCTTTGTGAAGGGGCAGGCCGATGATTATCAGGATTCCATAGTGTTTGATACAGCCGAGACAAAGCTTTTTGATCTCTCCGATCCCGACCAACTCGCGAATTATAATCGTGTATCGAGCGAGAACCTCAACCCGGATTTAGGATTGACTATAAATTTTGAGGATTTAAAGTTCTCTGAAAAAACCGGTAGCTGGCTTGTGCTGGTTCAAATGCACCACTACAAGTTCCTACCGATCGCTTAATTTAACAATGACCGACAAAATTAATAACGAAAACCTAATCTACACTCTCCAAGGACTGGCCATTGGTGCGGGCGGTATGGGTCTGATCCAGACACTACGCCACCTGAACAAGCTGTGGAAGAACCGCCACGATGACCAGGAGCTTAACGAGATAGAGCTGACCAGGAAACCTGATGCCCCTGAAGGCGGGCGGGCCAAGATGGCAGATGATTCATCGATCAGTAATGTGTTTGACTTGGTCTCGGACTCGAGCGGATACCTTTGGGATAATGCTATTAAGCCGCTGGGCAGTGCTATTGTGGGAGAACCCGCAAAAGATAATTTTATACGGAACGCGCTTTTCCTGACTGCGCTGGGAGTTGGTGGTTATGGTGTCAAGCAGGTGTATGATGTTATGAATAAAGATACCAGCGCCCGCAAAGTAGACGACATCAAAGAGTACTACTACAGCCGGCTACTGGAGACTTCTGGCGAGGGAGATACCGATGCAAAAGCTAAAAAAACTGAGTTACACCGCAAAACAGCTAATGACGGAAATTCACTATTAGATATTTTGGCTTTTGCTGGCATATTTGGTACCCCTTTAGCCGCCGGATACCTCACCAAAAAATATCTAGACGAGACGATGCCCGGCTCCAAGCAGCCGAGCGCACGTAACGTTAGCGACCCACGGGCAGAAATTGCACGCGTGCGCCGTAAAGAACCGGACGAGGATGATAGCGAAGACCCGAACATTAAAGTGTTTGACGGTATCGGTAAGGTCGCTCGGTGCAACCCGGCTATGGAGGACGCGTTCCGTGTTAATCATATGCTTCGCATCCTGATGGCCAATCGCAAAGAGGCCAGCCTTACTATAATACCGGACATCATCGGTTCGGTAGAGAATGGCTGGGGTCCTGAACTGCGAGAGCTTGCTATGAGGGCCGATATTGATGGGTTCTGTGAGCAGGCTGAGAAGCGTGCCACCGAGCGCGTTAACGGCGACTCAACCACACGCAGCCGCCACCTCGCAATAGACGCAATCTCCGCAGACAACACACTTCGCTCGGTAGCGGGTCGCATTGCTGCGGCCGAGATGCTTGAACAATTTCCTACCACCATCAAAGCGTCCTGTGACATGCGTCCCGAGGCAGTGGAGACCTGCATGGCGTTCGCTAAGATGGCGAAGCTGGCGGAGGAGGATCGCCTATTCGGTGCACAGATTAATGAGAATACCTCGCTGAAGCGCTATGCCTCACAGATTGGTGGCGTCTTCAGCGCCCGCCGCGCAAAATCGGCGAGCAGCGACGGAGCACTGGCCCTGAACCGGCAGTTGTTCGGTGCGCAGTAAGCGCCAATAAATTTTAATGCCAAACAAGAATAAGGGCTTCGAATATCACGGAGTCCAGTACGACTCGAAAGAGGAGATCGAGTTCCAACAGTTTCTTGAGGAGGGGGTACGCTACGGACTGGTCGAGCGGGCTGTTTATCAGCCTGATACCTATGTACTGATACCCAAGGCTACCCGACCGGTAGTAAAGCGCCTCAAGACCAAGGCAGACCGTGTAGAGCAGCGATCGATGTTTCGTGAGCACAGCTATACACCGGACTGGAGCGTTACGTTCACGGATAAATTCTTCAAAGAGTTTCCGGGACATAGACATAAACTGATGGTTCTCGACCCTAACGGGTCTAACACGCAAATCGCCGATCCTACGTTTCAAGGTGTTGCACACTGCCTCTTCGATGTGAAGGGCAAAATTAACTTACACGGGGGAGACAGAATATTCCCCATTCACCAAAAATTAATGTGGCAAGTGTTCAAACTCCCGGTCAATAAATTGATCCCGGAGGAATTCTTCCGTCGCATAGGTGCAGTTCCGGACCAGGTTAAATGGATGAAGAACCGGAAGAACCCTACGCCACGCAAGGTCTATATATACACGCCAACTTTCAAGGACCTTTATGGCCAGCAAAAAGCAAAACTTTAACTTCGCCCGTATAGAAGCAAAACGTTACGGATTTTTACAGGAAGAAATTGAGAAAGAACTCAACAGACTACACAGCACAGGTTACGAGGATATCCGGCAAGTTTTCGCCGGCCGTGATGAGATAAAACGTATCTCGTCCAAGGAGTGTGCGCACCGTTCTATCACGGTTGAGTTTTACTTTGGACGCGTTGAGAATTCGCCGATTGATGACTACGCTGTAGCACAGATACGCGAGTTTCTCGAGTTCTGTAAAGCACGCGTCAAACACTACACACGCCGTGCTGAGACGCTAGGTAAAGAAGTCAACACGGATTAACCATGGCGAGCGAAGACACACAAAAAAATTATGGCCCATGGATATATAAGCTGGATACCAAGGGTAAGACACGCAAGTGGCGTTACGTTGTAGAGGGTGACGCGTTCTACTCCCAGCAGGGGATAGCAGAGCCTGAGGCCAAGCTCACCACCAACAAACCTACCCTGTGCACACCTAAGAACGTGGGACGTAGTAATGCGTCCACGGCCGAGGAGCAGGCACTGGTCGAGGCCGAGGCACGCATGGAGAAGAAACTCAAGACTGGTTATTTCCACGATCGCGCGGAGATAGCAGGCAAGTTTCAGTCCCCGATGCTTGCTAAGAACTATGCCGACCGCCTTGGGAAGATCAAGTTCCCGGTTGGTATCGAACTGAAACTGAACGGAGTTCGCGCAGTATACCGCACCCGGGGGGTTCTGCTGAGCCGCAACAACAAGCGGTTCCATACGGTACCACACATTCTGGAGGTGCTGGACACACGATTACCGGAGGGTATTCAACTCGATGGAGAGTTGTTCAATCCTGATAACCGTGAGAACCTTAACCGTACCACCAAGCTGGCCAATGTTACCAGGACTGAGCCCACCACGGAAGACCTGGCCGAGAGTCGGCGGATTGTGCAGTACCACATATTCGATGCTTATGGTTTCACGGACAAACTTACCGGTAAAGAGATCACACCCGAGACACCATTCGCCCTGCGCAGACTGGCGTTACTGGGACTGGTAGAACAGTTGGAACGGAACACGGGCGCACTGCCCGGTATCCGGTGTGTACGGCATCGAGTATGCAACTCAGACGAGGAAGTGATGCAGGCATTCCGCGACTTTGTTGCGGACGGACACGAGGGTGGTATCGTGCGCTTACTCGACGCCCCCTACGAATTCAAAAAATCTGCTAACCTCTTAAAAGTCAAAGACTTCCAGGATGCAGAGTTTGAAATCGTAGAGCTACAAGAGGGTAAGGGTAACTGGGCTGGCTACGTGAAGCGCGTGATCTGCAAACTCTCGCCCGAGCTGCTTCGCATCGCGCAGACCAAGAACCCGGACGCCAAGACCACGTTCGCAGCGAACATCCGCGGAGATCGTGAGCACCTGTTGGCACTTTGGAATACACGCAAGGCCCAAGTGGGCCGTATGGCCACGGTAACCTACCAGGACATATCCGAGTACGGTTACCCGCAACTTGGATATGTGGGCGCCATTCGGGACTATGAATAGTCTACCGGATCGATTGGGACTCTGCTGTATCACTGAGCTTTACCGCGACCGTGGTCCGATGTGGAGGTTCCGTACGGTCACACACATTCCAGATGTCGTTAAAAAGCACCGGGATGTTACTTGGGAGTGTGAGGTCAAAGCCAAGGATCGTGCAATATTAGCACTACACGGCGAAGAACAATTAAATATAAAGTAAAATGCCACATCAAGAAAAAACAACACACCAGCCTCTAGCAGGGAACAGCAACCACTTCACTGAGGATGCTAAGTGGTTGCGGCGTATTGACTTACAGGATAATCTGAAGAGTAATGTACGCGTATACGAGGCGGACGCCATTGACATGCTTTTTCAACGTAGTCAACCAGGCGCACTCATTCATCAAGCTAATTGCCGGCATGTGATGGGTGGTGGTATTGCTGCCGCTATCAAGAAAAGGATTCCAGAGGCGTTTGAGGCAGACAGAAACTTCGTGCCACCGATTGGCGCGGCTCGTCTTGGTCTTTACTCTGAAGCCACTGTGGGCGAGCGGGATAGTACCATTATGGTTATCAACATGTACTCGCAATTTTTACTCGACAGCAAACGACGTGCCACGGACTATAGTGTCTTTGTCGACACCCTGACCGAAATACGTGAACATATACTTGAACCAAGAGGCCAGACCGCCATCATGCCCTACGGAATTGGCTGCGGTCTGGCCGGGGGCGACTGGCTGGTGGTGCACCGTTTAATCCTAGAAGCGATGTGCGGTCACCCGTGCATTCTCTGTAAACTATGACACCCGCAGTAAAAGAATTCTTCCGGCGTCAAAGCGATAACCCACGCCTACCACTGTACGAAACCTACCTGCAATCCATCGCAGCTGAGAGCGGTAATGATGTGTTCTGGAGGTTCGTCTTCGCATTCACGAGTATTCACTCGAACTACGAGTCAAACATCCGTGCCTATCAGATCCTGAGAAACCCGGGCGCCTGGCAGGGCGAGGACACACTACGACAGGCCCTGGTGGCAGCGCGGTGTGGTCTCTATAACAACCGTGCACGTTTCCTCTGGAAGTTTGCACACGAATTCTTCTTCGGGTCTTTCATGGCCCTACAATTCGCGGATAATCTGCGGGAGAAGCGCAACATGATGGTCGAAAGACTACACGGAATCGGACGAGCCAAGACCAGTTTTGCACTGGAGATGTCATTCCCAACGCAGTCCGAAGTGGTCTGTATGGACGTGCATCACCTGCGACTCTATGATCTAAGTGAGAGTCCTACACGTGCCGATTATGAGCGCTGCGAGCGCGACTGGTGCTGGCGGAGCGAGGAGCTTGGCGTATCGCCCTACGCGATGCGCAACGTGTTCTGGGATGAGAACAAGGGACAACCAAGTCCCCGGTTCTGGACTTTTGTGTTCGAACCGAAACTAGAACAAACGGACATCGCGCTGGTGGCTGGCCTCGACTTCGGTGAGACCCCGGACGTGGCCTCCATACGCACGATGTCCCACAACACAGAGAACCATGAAACCAAACATTTACCACCACAGCGTGGGCCTGTACTCAACATGGACGTGGATACCACCGTTGCGCTTACTACTTGATGTGGGTGAGGGTGTGAGCGAGTGGCTGGGCAACCGGATATTCGCTATCGAAAACATCTTCATCTCACACGACCACCTGGACCACATTGCAGGGCTACCGAGCCTTCTCGGGCACCGGCGTAGTGCGCGTGGCGACAAGGCCAAACCACTCACCATAGTGTGCACTGCACCCAAGATAGCCATGCGTGTGCGTGAGTTCATTCAGCTTACATTTGGGGACTACCAGCCCGGTTACGAGATTACTGTGCGTGTGCTGCCCTTTGGTGGTACCATGCCGCTGAATGGGCAGGGCGTGATGCTATCCCCATTCCGCACCAACCACACCCACAACAGCGGTGGTGCCGTGATCTTCCGACGCTCGCGCCGATTGCGCGCCGAGTTGCGCGAGGACGCGGCCTACCTAATAAGAATACACACCGAGGGTGTGCGGCCAGGCTCTGAGGACTATGAGAAGTTCGACCAACCCAAGGTGATTTACGCACTGGATAACAATGGACTCGACTGCTCTATGCTCGGGTTCGATCCAGCGGGCGCAGACCTGATGATCGATGACCTTACATTCCCCGAGGGACACGAGAACGCGGACAAAAAGCACAATGACTGTGCGGGGATAGTTCGTAATATCGAGGAGTTTCGGCCCAAGAACCTGCTGCTCTCACACCTGAGCTCGCGCTATCGCGGGGCAAACTACACACGGTTACTTGAGGATATAACCCAGCGTATAACCGGTGGATTATCGGGTATCTGCCCGAACCTCACACTACACCGACCGCAGTCTACCAGCGACATCACAACACAAACTGTACGGTTTTAACCAAGCCAACAAAGTTTATTTCAACCTATTTAACAAAGCAAATTAAATTATCCCCGCCCTAAAGGGCGGGGTTTCAACCCAATCATTTTGATGAAAAAAATTGATTTCTCATATACCCTGGTGAACCTCGCAGGTATCTCCAAGGAGGCAATAAACCACTGTACTAAGTTGGTGACCAACTTTATACAGGTATTCGTTCCAAAATACATGGCCGGTCAACGCGAGCACGGCGGTAACCTGGCGGAGAAGTGCACCCTCAAATTCATGGAGGAGGAGGTACTCGACCAGTGGAGCTACGTGCAAGTAGCAAAAGCACAGTGGGCAGAGATGCTCCGAATTCTACGGGAGGAGGAACAACGCTGTAAAATAATGGGGGAAACTCTACCCCCGCGCACTCAAAAGGTGCTGAACATTCTGTGCACGGGCAACGTGCGTGGTGAGCGGGTAACAGAAAACTGATGGACAAGATCCCCACCATACTCGTCGATATGGACGATGTGCTGGTTCAGTTCGGTCTCTCTTCGTTCCACAAAATGAATGAGTGGCTGGCGCGGAACGGGCGTGAGCAAAAGCTCCAGCGGGACTGGCACAGCCATGCGGACTGGGATCAGACCGCGTTCTGGGGTGTATCCGACGAGGTCTGGTGGTCCGTTTTGGATGCTAGTGAGGAGTTCTGGAGTGAAATGCCGGTACTTCCCTGGGCCCAGCGCCTGCTAGACTACCTGCGAGAACATGCAAGGCGTGTAGTAGTGTGCACCAGCCCTCCCGCGGGACGCCCGCACGTTGCCGCACTCAAGACCACGTTCCTCGAGCAGCGGTTGGGCCTCTCAATCAACGATATAAGCATCATACACGACAAGCACCTGCTCAGTCGTGTTGGCACGCTGCTAGTTGATGATAACCCACGTAATGTGCGGTTATTCAAACGGCCACCCAACACTCCCAAAGCCGGTGGCGAGGCTGTGCAGGTTCCCGCCGCATGGAACACAGCCAACGTGAGCTGGTCACATGTGCACAGTGCGATCGATCCGGTAATCACGGCGTACCAACACCGTATGCAGTTTCAACCCTGCTGGGACCTGGACATTTAACCCCTATAACTATCATGAGTGAACCAAAAACACACCAGGCTATGTGCCTGGCCTTCCTTGCGCCCGCTGTGGGGTGTGTCGCCGGCGCATTCAAAACAGATCGGCTGCTTGCAGCCGTCGATGGGATGCTTGGAAGATATAAGATCCGTGAGAGTGCTATGCACTACACAGACATTACACAACATGCACGCACGAGTTGCTTTGAGGTGGTCCGGACGCTGCCGGTCGGCTCCTCCCGCGAAATACTCTCCCGGGTAATGCGCTGGCTCGAACAGAACAAAGTAACCATTTATGACAGCCCTGAGGATATGCGAGCGGATGAGGGCGAGGGCTTTCGTGCACTAGTGCAGGACAGCTCGGTGCGGTTGGTAATCAACGCACAGAAACGTCGCCCGGTGCTGCACCGCTGGCGTTTGGGTGGGCTCTGGTCCGGGATGCTAACAATCCGGGGCGAGGACCCACTACTCCCACCGACAGACCAGAGAACACTCTCGCTTGGAGAGTGTTCAGTCATACCCGAGTTTAATGCTACGGAGTGGGCAGCTCACCCGACACTCGAGCGTGCTCGCTGGGCCTGCGCTGACGTGGCGGTCCACGCGCGTGTGCACTGGCCACTACCACACACTCACGGGCCTGCTATAAAGCGCGTGAGCAGCTCACACACTTCCAGGGAGTTTGCCACTCCCACCAGCACCAGCTCCGCGGCCCTGCCGTGGGCTGTGCTGCTCGATGGCCGCATGATGGTCTATCATGAGGGTCCGCGGGATGAACTCCCCGAGGACTGGAGAGACCTGAGTTGGCGCTCGCTAGTAAAGCGTTGCATCAGCCGCTCAAAACTACAATCAGCGACCTGTGCTGTGCTCGACCTCGAGGTCGACAGCGCACTCGTCAAACCTATCAAATAAAGTATAAAATTATGAGTCAACAAGTATCAAACCTTATCCGCATTATGGGAAAAAATCAGGACGGCTTCAGTGTGGTCCAGAACCCACTAGCCATCAACATGATGCTGCTACCCGCAGCACTCTGCTACGCACACGAACAGGCATTGTCCGATGGGAGCCCACACTGTGTGGTGCCCGAGCTGGCCACGCCCGATGAGAGTCTGGAGCTGCCTATCACCACGTTACTGTGGTTGCAGGGCGGCACTGTCGAACACCTACAACACGCGTGCCTGAGCGCCTGGCAGTTCGATATGAACCAGCTAACTAATGCCACCCCGATGCTGATGCTCGATAGCGAGCACCTCAAGCACCCTGACCAACGGTTGGTGGTTGCACTGGATCGTGTGGCAAAAATTACTTATCGCGAGGGTGACACCGAGCGCCGCCGCATCTACTTCCGTTTCACCGACGGCTCTCGCGCGTTCGTCGAGTCTGCAGACCAGCAGGACTTCGAGAGCGACCTGGAACGTCTCTGGGACACACGGGGACTACGCTGGGACTTTAGTACCCTGCGCGCACAGACCTCACAACACCTGGAACAGGTGACCGCCGCGGCCGAACAAATGGTCGAGGTTTAACCAAAACTTTAACAATAAAATATATGGAAATCAAAAAAATTAACGAATTCAAGACCGCACTGGGTCTAACCGATGACCAACGATCTGTGGCTGTTCAGCTCTCAGAGAGCTGCGATGCACCGATAATAGTACGATTGTTTCAAGCGTTGCACAAGCTGGGTATCACCCATGTTGGTAGCCTCTCCACGGAGAGGCTAATCAACCTCGTTTCGGACGGCACACGTTGGATTTTATGCTTCACTGGTGCCTTCGACAAGGTGAACCTTCAGCGCACCGACTTCAGTGAGTCTCCGCGAATCTCACCAAGAATGGTCGTCGAGCTCGAACGGTTGGTAAAACGCTACCATGTCGATGAACAGGAGGCTGTGCTGATTATCCGGTGTGCTAGTACTGAAGACGCACGTGATCTGCAGCGTCTTATAGGTCAGCCGTTAATGAATGGCTACAAGTGGATGGTGGTAACCAAACTAGGCGAACGCGACCCGGAAACACTGGAGCTTATCGAGCAGCCCCAGGTTCGCATGTTTTTCGAGCACAGCACAATCGCGGGCGAGGCCGACACGGTATCGCTTACTTACACGGGTGGAGACACTAACGTTCGCTACACCGCACAACAGCCTATGATCGAGCACAGCGCACCATTCATGCTGCGCACGCTCGAGGCCTTGTATAAGGACCGCGAGGGCCTGAAACTCCCCATCATCGATGGGTATGAGGGCGCGTACGACAGTTATAGGGACACCGTCGCTTACGGCTGCGCCTGCGTGGACGTGGATGTTCTGCGTCAGCTTAGTGATCTTGCTGACCACGAGTCGGAGGATAGTAACTCCACTGTTGAGAGTGTCGTCTTTTGTAACGGTCACACGGTAGCCATCTCGCAGATCGACGAGGTAATTGCCGCGATCGACGGACGCGACCAGTAAATTAACCCGGTATTCAGGCACGGCCAGGCATCACGTCCTGGCCGTGCCCCTGGATGCTACAATCTAGACGTACAATGAAAAAGATTTTTATTTTAATAACAATACTGTATGGCGTGGTCACAGCGGCAGCCGCGCCCCCCACGGGGTTTGCGCGCTTCTACACGGCCGAACTCGTGCGTGTGTATGACGGTGACACCGTTTGGTTGAACATCGATGTTGGTATGAATATCACCATCGCAAACCAGGCCGTTCGCCTGTTTGGTATCGACGCGCCCGAGATGCGGGGTGAGGAAGCCCAGGCAGGACGAGTGAGTCGTGACGCGCTGCGAGACTTGTTAGCGGGTCGAGAGATAACACTCGAGACGCACGAACAAGATGGGCGCGGAAAGTTCGGGCGCGTTCTTGGCACACTCTGGGTGCGTGACAACGCGGGCACCTACCTGAACGTAAACCTTTGGATGCTCAAGCACTATGCGGAAGCCGCTGATTATTAACGAGTTATGCGCGCAACACTAGAGTTTGAACTACCAGAAGACCAGGAAGAGTTTCACACAGCCGTGCGGTCGGGTGAAACTCACTCGGTCTGCCTGGACGCGGACAACCAAATACGCAGCTGGCTGAAACACGGTCACGAGTTCAAGTGCATCACGGATGCACTCGAGGCCTGCCGGGCACTGCTACCACGATCACCCGAGGACTACACCCAATGAAACTAGGCGAATTACCAAATAACACCAACACACTCCATGTTCTGCTGCGTGTCCCGGAAGAGATACAAACACAGATGCTGGACTTCGGGTGTGAGCACACCGAGCTCTACCCCGCTGGGTTTTGTTGGGCTCAATTAATGATGTCACCACACCCACCCGGCACAAAAGAACGACGCCTCTACCCACTGCCCTGCGAGCCGACCTGCTTGCGGGACTGGGATGTGGTTGAACAACACGAGGAAAACAATGAGTACTGATAATAACGAAGAAATCTCCGAAATAATAGGACAACTAACCGAGGAGCGTGAGAAAATAGCGACCGCGTTCCGATCGATAGCTTGGATGGCGTTTCGCTACGCAAACGGTCGCCGGACTACCGCACCAATGACCGTGAGAGAGGCTGTGCGGCGTTTTCAGGAGGTTTACCCTGATTGGGTACCCGAGGCGGACCAAACGCTACGTATGGACCGTCTCAGATACAGTGATGTGGTGCATGGTGGGGGTTCGTTGGACGATCGTGGGGATTGGTTGGACGATCTAGTGACCAGGACGACCGATGCACCGGGATGACTGCACACACTGCTGCCTGATGGAGGGTGTTCCATGAGTAAGACCTTTGTAACAGCAGACACACACTTCGGTCATAAGAATATCCTGAAGTATGATAATGATACATTCAAATCTATAGAGGAAAGGGATAACACAATCATAATGAACTGGAACAGCATTGTTGCAGCGGGTGATACAGTATGGCACCTAGGTGACTTCGCCCTCTCCGATAACGGGTATGCCCAGCGTGTGATGGATGCCTTAAACGGTACGATTCATCTGGTGGTTGGTAACCATGAAAAGACAGTACTAAACACGCCCCTACTAAGGGCACGGTTTCAGTCCATTTCCAGTTATAAGGAAGTATGGTTGAATAAGCAGATGTTCGTACTATGCCACTACCCCATACACGAGTGGAACAGGGGTCACAGGGGCTCTATGCACCTACACGGACACACACACCGCAGGGATACCTATGCTAGTGGATTACGACGCCTGAATGTTGGTATTATGAATCATGGTTATAAGCCCTTAAATATGGAGGGCGTTAAATCGAAACTGGAGAGATTCCCATTCATGGAACATCATTAGGCACAAGGAGATTATATTCCGGGCTTTATCTGGAGCGCTGCAGGGTTTGCGAGCATGCAAAGGCTGAGCGGGAATCGACAGAGATAGGCTTCTGCCTGGTTTTTGTGCTGGTGCTACTTGCCGTGAACTCAAACTAGGAACTCGTTAACTAACTTACTAACTTACTACTAACTTAAATTATGCATACACCATATAACAAAAGACAAACAGGGCGCGCCACACGCATGATGCACCACGCCTGGGAACTAACCAGGCAACACCAGGCCATTGCACTTATGGCCGGTAGTCGGCTGGAGCTGGAACGTATTCGACGCAATATAATTGATCACTATGGTGAGGGGTGCGCGCGCAGGATTACGTTCCTGGCGGCGAGCCCCCAGCGCTGGGAGCAGATCAATCTGGAGACAATGCAATTTGTTTTAAAATACTGTCCGGCTATTCCCGTTGTGATTGATCACAACGCACTGGAGCAACGCTTCGCCGCACTCTACCGCGCGATGTGCATGTACGATGCACCGCTAGCCCCCACACCGCAATGACCGTAGATCCTAGAGAGCTGGTCGCGGCCTTCATCGACGGGCAAAAGACCGGTCTGCAGTGGACAGAACCCCACCTCCCCGGTGGCCCCTACCAGGACCATACTAACCCGGATAGTCTGGAACAACACGCGCTCTGGCAGGCTGGCTTTAAGTCTGGTTCGGAGCTGCAGCAGCGCACCA
>Ga0307928_10000626_pt1 | contig 26661 bp, 40 predicted proteins | sample AceLakmetagen232_FD_201815 | JGI IMG/M metagenome (GOLD analysis project Ga0307928, IMG submission 201815) | Saline water microbial communities from Ace Lake, Antarctica - #232 | ecosystem: Environmental > Aquatic > Non-marine Saline and Alkaline > Saline | place: Antarctica: Ace Lake... | reverse complement strand
TTCGCCTTCATCAATAACATATGTTCCAGAAGTTAACCCAACTTCACCACAAATAAGCTCTACTGCTTGTGATGTTTTTAGTCCTTTATACATAGCTGAGTTGAGTTCTTTGCCCTCTAATTCAGAACCCAAGTCGTGCATATATATATGAACTTGGTCATCTCTAAAGTTTGGCTCTATAGTCTCAGTAACGCCAGCAAATTGTGGGTAGTCTTGTCCGTCTGTGTTAACCAATATCTTTGCTGGTCTTTTTGGCAAAACTTTATCTCCAATAAATGGACCATCGAAACCAGTGGCGGGATGACCTTCTTCAAACTGTCCACAATCTAGGAACAATTCTTCGTCATCAGATAAATTAGTAGTAATGTGCATATAAGCTACCCTCACTCCAGTAGGCATTTGATAGCTTACCTGAGACCTTGTCCAATCGCCTGAAGTCACTTGGTTATCTACGGATAAACCACTGCTTATATTTCCACTCAAACCAGAAGCCACAACGCCCAAGTTGTATTGTGCTGTGCCACTAGATTTAGCATAAATAGAACCAGTATACCAAAGACCAGAGGTTACAGTAATTGGGTCAGAAATGATATCAAAACTACAGTCACCGAAACTATGCAGAGACTTAGTCACCGTTGGTCCTGGTGCTGTCTCGAAGTCAGCAGTATAATCTCCCAATATAGCGTCTTGTACTGGGTCTCCATCTATTGCTTTATAATATCCAGTTACATCTGTTCCAGCAAAGGTTTCGTCTATCTGCCAGTTGGCTGGTCTGGCTCCAGGAGCTGCGACATAGTACAAATAGTGTCCATTGTAGGTGTAATATGGGTAACCCTCGCTTACACCAGTATCTCCATATGAACCATTATATGCTGTATCGCCAGCGTCAGAAACATCGTATCCTTCGCCAGTAATATATAGTCTCATTGAATATAAGCCAGACATAACAGTGTTGCCAAGAGTATAACTTCCAACTCCGTATGTGTTTATGGTCCAATTTGGTATGTTTACAAACTCAAACGAAGGGTTAAGCAAAGTGTTTTTATTTTCTCTTATGGTATATCTACCAAAAGCTCTGTTAAAGGCATCAATCGGATCTCCTATATCTGGAGAGTTGGACAGGATAACGTCTGCGTCAGCCATAATTGCCTGATTTATGTCTCCACGCATTTCTGTATATCCTTCTGCACCGATAACATATGCTGACTCATTTGCATAATCATATGTATCCCATGCACCAATAATATCTGTTATGGTCTCATCTTCTAGGTAATTTTTACTGGCAAGTATATCTGGTCCATCAAGAGTAGAATAATCTAACCTAAACCAACCGACTCCGCTTCCAGCGTCTGTGCTGAGCTGTTTATTCCACGCAACGTTAAAGACAGCCCTCGGCTCTCTAACAAAGTCACCAGTTGTGAACCCAGAAGCTATTCCAGATCCTACCCCCTCAGCATTCTGTGCCCAAGCATTATAGTAATAATTTGTTCCAGAGCTTAGGTCGGGAACATTAAAATTAAAGACACCATCAGTTGGATTTACATCATATGTAGTATTCAAAGCACCAGAAGAGACACCAAAATAAAAGCCAGTTCTGACTATATCGTTAGTTCCAGAAGACACGACATTACCCCTGATTATACATGTCTCTGCTTTTGGAGATGCAATTAATGTATCTACTACTGGTATTGTCATTTACGCCTCAGTTAAAATAATTTCCACAGAGGAATAATATCCTGGGTTTCCAGGCATGAAAGTTCTTCTGCCTATATCAATATGAACAACAGCATTTATAGATACATCACCATAAACGAATTGAGCTGTTTCTTTTAAATCATACACTGCTTTGATTGCGTCAAATTCAGTTATTGTAAGAACCTGAAATGTCATAGACCATACATATTTATCAGAGTTGACAGCCCTTCTTGTAGTTCCATTTAAGGTCTTAGTATATGCACCCTGACGGTCATGTATGGTAGCAAAAGAAGTCGGGTAAGGTAGTGTGGTGGTTTGTAATATTGGTTGTGCCATATTCTCCTAATCTATTAGTTTGCTGTTGATAATCCAGTAAAATCATTTCCTATCTGTGCGTATCGTGAATCGTCTTGTGAGATGAGCTTCTTAATCTCTCTAGCGAAAGAACGCTGTTCGCCAGGCGTTGCTACCATTACTCCAGGACTGAAATTTATATTATATGTTGTTCCCTGCCCTTGTGGCATCATTCCATTCTTAAGCAGGTTCTCTACAGCCTTTTTACTCATTATTCCCTCGCCCTGTTCTGCCATTACTGGGACTCTATCTCTTAACGGAGAAGATCCAGGGATTATGGTGCCATTGGCTGCATGTATCATACCGCCATCATGGTTTTCGTCAAACCCTCTTCTGGTTCTAGTGCCTGTTATTATCGGTATGGTTTGTTCTGCGAAATTCTTCTCAGCTTCGGTTAAGCTGTTTGTATTTTGTAGTGCTAGGTGCATATTAGTAGCAATTCCGAGTGCACTGCCAGAAAGCTCATCCATCTTACTCTTGAATGATTCCATGGCTGTTTTGTCAGACAACGCGGTGTCTAAACTTTCCTTGGCTGTTACAACTGCTTCTTGGTTGTTGGCTAGATTGTCGTTTTCTACTGCCAACTCTGCAACCAATCTAGCATATTCTATGGTAGTAGTTTGACCTTCATTTTCTAATCTATTTATCTCGCCAAGCAAGAACTCTATCCGTTCCTGAGAAGTTATTACACTTAGGTTGGCTTGATTAAATGTCTCCTGTGCCCCAGCATATGCTTCTTCTGCTGCTGCAAGGTTTTCTAACGCTCTCTGAGTGTCTGATATTGCTTTCTCCTTGTTTCTGAAAATCCAGATAATCCCCACTATCGCTGCCACCGCTATTGCTATCGCCACAACCCATGGATTGGTTAAGAAAGCCGCTACACCAGCCAGAGAAGAACCCCACGCAGAGGCTGCGGTTACAGCCTTAAATTGCATCATAGCGTTTAACCATTGTATTCCTTGGCTTAGCTTCGCTACTGCCTGCAAAGTCATTCCAAGCACCTGAGAAGTAGAACCTAATACCATAAGCACTGGTCCCAACGCTACTAAGAGTAATCCGAACTTTATTATCATGTCCTGAGTTGCTGGACTCATATCATCGAACTTGCGTACTAACTTTTCCGCTATACCTAAGATTTGTGTAAATATCGGTAGTAACTTGTTTCCTAATTCCGCCTGTAAGTTCCTGAACTTCTGTTTTGCAATCTCAAGCTTTATATTTTGTGCACCAAAGGTTACTTCTAGCTGTTTTAGCTTAAATTCTGCGTTAGCCGAGGCATCGCCAGACACATCCATCGCTTTGGCAAATTCACTAACAGAATCCGCATTCTCATCAAATTGCATTCCCATATCTTCTAATAGAACAAGGAATCTGTTCGCCTGTCTTTTACCAGAAGTTTGACCGAGTGCTCTCATGAAATCAGCCTCAACAATGCTTCTAAATGCATCTTCGGCTTTTTCTCCCTCGTTTTTCACTTCAGCGAACCTCTTAGCAAATATCTGGAGCTGGTCACCAGCCCTCTTGGTTCTAAATTCATTATCGTTTAGATCTATATTGAATGCTTTTAACAATTCGGCAGACTTCTTGGTTGGGTTCTGTATCCTCTGTATCACGAACTTCATAGCATTGGCACCCTCGGAGGCAGAAAGGTTGTTAGCTTCGAACACAGCGGTTGCTGCGGCTAATTCTCTCACATCTAAGCCTACATTTCTAGCCAAACCACCGAGAACTCTCAAGGTATCCATAATACCTTCTTCTGAGGCGGCAGTTTTGTCAGCGATTATATTCATTGCGTCTAAGGCAGCCGCTGTATCATCAACATTAAATCTAAAACCAAGCATAAGAGCTTTTATCTGATCTGTGGACTTTGCTAAGTCAACTCCGAAGATAAATGATGTTTCGGCAGCCAGTCTAGCCAAGGCTTCCATTTCTTCTGCTGTTTGACCAAGGTCAGCCTTGCTCAGCTCAGAGAATACATCAACTATATCTTCCTGTAGAAGACCAAATGTATTAGAGAGTCTTATCGCTGCTGGTTTCAATTTGTTGTCTATATCATCAGCACTACCAGACCAAACTCTTCTTAAGTCCATATATGCTTTATCTATCTCAACAGCAACAGCAACCGCTTGCTTACCGAATAATGCTATTGGGAGAGATAAACCAAAAGTCACTCTCTGACCTAACCACTGAGTGTTTCTACCAAACTGAGAGAGATTCTTCCCCATATTCTCCATGGAAGTATTAAAAGAGTTGCTACCATCAACGCTGGCTTTAGCAACTTTTTTCATTCTATTATTTATAAGGTCAAAGTCAGATAGAACAGCCTTAGTTCCCTGCGTTTTCATCCTAAACAGCAAGTCTGCTGCCTGTGTATCCATCGCCATTATTTCCTCCTGACCTTATTATTCTGTTCTCTTATTTTTGTATTATTATATCTGTTTACCTCATTTTCTATTACTGTGAATGCTTCTAGTAGTTCTGGCGACTGATCATACAATCCGCCAGCCTGTGGTAAACACTTCCATGTTTTACAATCAACATAGATAGCCAACCTTGGGTCTGGGTTAGCTATCTTTTGCCCTTTCGCAAAGCATTTCGCTTGTATCTTAAGAGAGGTATAATCTATTTTTTTTTATTCAACAGATTATTTAAGTCAGCTATGTCTTCTTGAAGTTTGAGTGCTAGATCGCTCGGCATACCATCTCTAACTTCCTCCCATTGTGCTTGGTCATCCCAGTTTCCATTTACTTTCTTTCCTTCTTTGAATGTGTCTTCATTTCCCCACAGTACCCTGTAAGAAATGACAACAACATCGAACATCGCCTGTCTTTCCTCGCCAACCTTCAGGTTCATGGTCATCTCTTGAGTGTTGGGGTTCATCTTATACTCGTTGTTGGTTTTAGATTCATAAAGTCTTTTCTGACCTTCATTCATCTTTTTGTGTTCAAACCATTGTCCATCATCTACTTCGTACTTTTTTGTAACATCAGTGCCAAAATAGATATTCGGCTTCTTTGCCATAATTCTCCTAGTTTATTAATAAGAGGCTGTCTCATTCCTTAATACTATTGTTGCTATATCGTTACCGCTTTCCTTAACTGGTATCAAGTCTAGAGTCTCGGTAATCATCTCATCACCAGATATTGCAAATGGTGAAGATTTAAATACTGCTTTTGGTATTGTGATATCCATCTGGTAAGGAACAGTAGTTCCTGCAACCTTATAAGCTGATTCAAATCTTAGGAACAAAGCACCTGCGTAAGTTGTCTGCAAGCCAGACACAGTAGTCGCTGATGTAGAACCATATACAGATTTCTTGTAAATGTTTGAGTCAGTGGGAACTACTTCTAGCGAGGCACTTAATTCTCTTCTCTTCTCTACTAATGAAGCCAAGCTTCTTGACCCGAATCTGAAGTCATCGTCCTGAACGTTGTTGTTGATCTCAAAACTAAAGGACTTAACACTTATTTCGCCAGAATCCAGTATTACTGAACCAGACTGGTAAGTGAAGATCGGTGAAGTCTCGAATGAAGAAGTCTGAACAGTTTTGCCAGATGTTTCGTTTATTGCTATCACATCTGCTGAGCCAGTTACAAATTCTCCTTGTGCTGCTTCAAATCTAAGGTTGTTTACTTTTGTATCAGTGTATCCGAAGTTCTCAAGTCCATCTCCGACACTTTTCTCTATTGATAGAGGAACTAAGTCATTCTCGAATGTGAATGTATGTCCATATGCGTCTCCGCTAATACCAGACGAAGTAACAGCACCAGTTGCTCCCAAGAGGAACAATCCGATTGATTCTGGTCTTACGCTAAAGTCTATTGATCCACCGTAACTTATTGGTCCAACCAATACGGATCCGTCAACTATATCTCTTCCGCCACCAATTTCTGGACTAGAAACTAGCTCTTCTGTTTGTGCATCTATGCTTATCGAATCTACATACATGTATTGAGCTGGAGTTACATAAGTTCCAGAAGCTGTTTGTTTAGCTACTCCTATGTATCCAGATTGCGACATATAAGGTTTTGTCATAAAATCTCCTTGTTAAAGGTTCTATCCATCTAATTGTGTTTCTATTTCTAAATTTAATCTTATTCCATACATCAGATCTGTACCTTCATACAAATCTTCGTAGTTAGCCCCAACAAGTTTTATCGTCAAAACTTTTTCTTTTATTGGTGATATTTCTTCCTCTAAAGAAGTTATGCTACTTTCATTTAACACCTTTAACACTCTTTTTTCAAGTATGTCTAGTAAATTCAGAGCATCTAGCTTCGATGAGTGCTTAACCCCTATCACGATATCAACAGCATAAGTGTAGGTGAAAGAAAATTTCTGACCTATAACATATCCGTTCGAAACCTTTGTTCCATAATTAACAGAGACGAAGGTATTGCCGACTATTGTCTTCGGGACATCTATATATACATTCTCTACCTTATTATCAGCATAGCTAGAGCTTGATCCAACTCCAGTAATCATATCGTTATAAAGTTGATTTACTATTCCATATATCATCTTCGTTTCCTAATATTACTTGATATAGTTCCAGCCAGTGATCTCACTAAATATAATGCGTCTCTACCAGTATACCCTATCATCGGTCTTGCTGGTAAGTGTTTCTTTTCTGAACCAGTTTGGTGTGCCATATATTTTATTCCTGTTGGACCACCAGACTTTCCTTGTTCTACTAAATCTTGACCCCATGTCATCTTCAGACCAGAATAATATGCTTCTATTCTTGGATTGCTCTTGGTAACAGCATTAAACAACGCACTTGAGTCTATCAATATATGAACTCCCTTAACTCTTCTATCTAAGGTTGACTTTGCACCTCCTAGCCTTATCCCAGTTCTTTTAGACTTTCTGAACTTCTTGTAACCACTTTTCCTTCTCTCTAAACTACTTTCTTTTATGCCTTCCCATGGTGTTCCGAATCTCGCACCCTCAGTCTTAAATTGTTCTACAAATGCCTGCTTCATATATCTGTCTGCTTTTGTCATCATCCATCCTCGTATCTCCGTAGGCGATATAGCTTGTGAAGTAGCTCTTAAAAGGGCAGTAGCGTCTGAAGAATCAACTGTTATCATATTTCTAACCCATCATCTATCTTATAGTTTGGATTTGCTACCTCTCTTTGGTTTATACCAAAATATGAACTGTTATCTGGCGAAGAAGATGATACTATTCCAAATCTTACTTGGTCTCCAGATCTATCTGTATCTTCTGTCGCTCCAGGTAAAATCAATACCTGCTCTCTTATATCTTCAAGCTTTCTGACTGAATTATCAATTAGCCATTCTGCATAAGAATGTATCTTCTCATCTTCCATCGTAGCGTCTAGGGATAAAAGGATTCTACCAGCTGACAGGTCTTGGTGTATAGACTTTAAAAGGTTAGAGGTAACACCACTTGTAGTAGAGACTACACTATCTGGCACATGAACTGGAACTTCATAAAGACCAATCATGTAAGAGTTCATTTCTGCTTCTGCAGTATCAAGGAAAGCTTGAACACTACTCCCAGATGCGATGGGAAGATTAGCTAATATCTGGTCTACATTGTCTTCTGTTGCATAGCTCATTTTTTTCCTCCATTATATAATCTTCTTATAGTGAGAGCCGAAGCTCCCACTTATAAAAACACTATTAAATTGTACCGATAAGAAGTTGATTCGGATTCTGAATCGCTGGCATGTAAGAGTCAGCAACCTTAATCCAAGTATCCACAGGGTCTTTGGTAGCCCATGAATAAGAAACTTTACCGATTTGTGTAGCAACACCGTCTCCAGCAGGAACATCTTGTGGTCCAGTAAACGCTTTACCAAGACCTTCAGGTGCCATGACAATAAATTTGTCATCTGGAATAAACTGTTGTACTTCGCCATCTGTGTCAACGTAGTTAACATCATAGACGATGATATCAAGTCCTCCAAGTCGAGTAATGAAACCTGACTCAGCGAGTTGATTACCAACAGTATACCTTAACAATGTCTGTACAGCCGAGTTCTCAACAAGATAGATCATAGCTTGTGAGGAACAGTAAGCTCTTGTGGGAGTAACCCACGAATCTCTAGAAATCAATTTCTTCCATCCAAGAATATCACTAAGTGGGTCAGCTGAATCTGTAGTAGCCCAAGTAGTAGCGGCATCTGCCTTATGGGTTGCATCGATAGAATAATCTACCTTCAACTTCATAGGAGGAGTTACCTGTTGGACATCAATTTGTCCCTTTACAAGTGCTTCCCATACCATCCACTCTTTAGTGTTATCTACAATTCTATCCAACTCGCCTAGTTCGTCAGCTATAAGCTGCATTCCGTAGGCAGAATCGAATTTACCTATACCATCAATGAAATTCTTTGTGTTCTGGTCAATAACCTTTTTCTCTGCAATATAGAGCACCTCGGTATTAACTCGTGTTCTAGGTGTTAGTTTGTCAACATGTGATTCAGCACCAGGAGACTGGAACTTGCCCAATCTTCGAGTACCTTCAACTACATCCCAATAAACTGCTTTTGTTGAACTTGGTCTTGCGGGGAATAATCCTACTCCCAAAAGATTCTTTTTAGGGAATCTCTTAACTGTTTCAGTCATAGCTCGAGACTCAAGTCCAGCAAATTCTCCTAAAGTTGCCATAATTTGCTCCTTTTAAACGTTATAAGCTACAAATTCGCAGTTATTCAAGTCTGAAACGGCATTTGAATCAAGACCTATCATCTTCTCTTGGTAGAATATTCCATGAGTATACATGAAAGTATTAATACCAGAGGCAGATGCGTCAGATTTATCAGCTAAAATTCCAACCGCAGTATCAAGACCAGTTGCACCCGTATTTGAATACGAGCCAAATGTTCCCGAATTTACGCCAGAGGTGTATTGCCCAAGAACTGTGTATTTCGCAAGTGTTCCAATTCCTGATGCAATAGTCACGCTTCTTCTAGCTTCTAAACCATGTTCGCTAACTTCGCCAGTATCGGGAGTATATGTTGTACTATCGTTATAACCCATATCACTCCTTACTATTTATTAAATTCATCCAAATGAGCTTTTATAGCCTCATCTGTCCATCCTTTTTCTTTAAGGGATGCGGTTACTGTCTTATTCGCCAATTCTACAGGATCATTCTCTTCATCTTCCTTTGTTTCATTTGATTCTTGGGTGCCCTTATCGGCATCAAGCTTAATGAACTCGGGTTGACTATTTTTTATATCCTTGTATGTTTCGAACTGTTCTTTTGATAATCCTTTAACAAATTCTTTTTCTTTGTCTAAATTCTCAGCGATTATTTTTCCGCCTTTGTTAAATTCTTCAACTTTTTCATCTCTAGCTGCTAACTCTTTTTCCATCTCTACTTTTTCAAACTCTTCGATCTTTGTCTTTGCAGCCATCAAATCAGTATGCTCTTCTTTTGAAAGGGTTACCTCTTCGTCATCTCCGTCTTTCTTCTCTAGTTTCTCTTTCTCCTCTTTTTCTTTTGCTTCTTTCTCTTCCTTCTCTAGTTTCTCTTTTTCTAATTTCTCTTTTTCTAGTTTGTCTTTCTCTTCTTGAACTTTCTTCTCTTTTTCATCTTTTGCCATATTTACCTCCAATGGTAACATCGACTTTAATGTTGTTAATGTTTCCGCAAGTCTCTGAACTCTCCAGTAATCTTCTTTGCTTACAGAGGAGTCCATCAGTTTCTTAACGGATTCTATTGCTTTTTTAACGCTTTTTGCTTCTTTTTTATCAACAGCCATCTCTATATCATATAACTCTATATCGAATGTTTTGTCAAACATTGCTACTTCAGCAGAAAACACAGGTTTGAGTTTCTCCACTTGCGGTGAATCAACCCATCCGTATCCCCACAGTACATTCTTATAACTATTTCCATCGTTGTCTTCGTAGTTGCCTATTTCCACGCTTCTCTTTCGAAGAGTAGTGTCTTCAATTTTTTTCATGCCCTCATCGTCTGTTATCTCTGAGTCAGCGTAAATATGAGAAATGCCTTTGGCGTCTTTCTCTATTTTTAGATCTGTAACATATCCTATAAGGTTTTTAGCATTTACATCGCTTCTGCCCTTTACCCTATGTCCTATTCTTACTGGTGGCTCAAAATCAACGTTCTTTTTTAGCTCCTTGAAGTTGTCTACCATCTCTTTAAGTATCTTTGCGGTATATTTTTTGCCCCTATACACTCCTTCTCGGAATATTTCTACTCCTTTAAGGGTTTTAGCAAAGTCTTCTTTATCTTTTGTCTCGAAGTCAAATTTTTCTTCATTCATAGTTATACCTTACAAATTTTAGTTCAAGCTTCTTTGCTTTTGCATGTTGTCTTTATTATTCTTTCTTTTCTGTGTTCTGTCAAATAAATTGCACTTATGGAGGCTTGTTCAGCCCCCATTAACTACCTTTTATGTGAAATTGTAGTTGCTATTTTTTAAACCTCTTGGCTAAGGCGTCTGCTGTTCCAATTGCTGCTACTGTTCCCAACCACCAACCTATCTGGTCGAACATTACCACCAAATCAAAGCCATCGGCTTGCATTTTGCCCAAATAATCAGATAACCAACCGAAAGTCACAATCCAAAATCTTAGCGATCCTAATAAATCCTTAATTTTCTTAATCATTTCTTTCCTTTCTTATTAAATATATTTTTCCACCAATCTGAGATAACATCGAGCAGATCTCTACATATAACTGGCTTCGTTGCTTTGCATATCTCCAGCAAGTCTTCTGCCTTCTCCTTATCCTCAACCGCCTCTTTCTTTGCGTCAACAGCGTTCTCGTAAAGACTAGATATCCTGTCTATTTTGCTGTTAGCTTTGCTTAGCTTGCCTTTTTCTAGTTCAGCCAGGATACTAGCGTCAGAAATAATTTTCTCTAGCTTGGCATATTCGCCTTCAGCATAAACAGCCAAACCACTTATAAAGCCCCAGCTCTCGTTGCCAGTATAGTTATAATTGTTCTCCTGCCCTATCTTTCGCTTCAACTCATCAGCCTGTTCCTTTGAAAATATAACCTCTGTGTTGTGATCCCATAATACTTTTCCCATATGATTCCTTTCATGAAATAGTCGATAACTTACTATATTATACGGATTCTTTATTCTTTCTCCCAAAATCGGACAATTTATCTTTCCATCTGGAAACAGGACGAAGAAGTGTTGTGGATAACCAGATGACTTATAATGGTTAGTTTCAGCTATGCAGGTGAAGTTTGGCTTACTATTGGTTCTCCCATCATATTGTATGCCCAAAAGTTGTGAAGCCTTTGTTGAGTTCATCATACACCCATTGTAGTACCCTCCGCCATTCTTCAAAATACTATTTACCTCTGGCGGAGTCTTGCCAGACATCATTGCAAGCGAACAGACAAAACATCCAGCATTAGCGATTGTAGTATCGCAAGTCCCGAGCTGATCTGAATAGTTTTTTTGCTTGTAATAGTTTATAGTTCTCCTTATATATTATCTATTAAACGATTTATAACTGCACTCAAAGCCACAATACCTATCCCCCAGTAAGCGAGTATCTTGGTTTTGAATACGATATAGTTATCACCAAGGTTTCTGACTTCAAGAATGACGTCTTTTATCCCAGCCTTAATCTCCTCGTGTTCTTCCGAGTTGTTCTTATCTGAGTCATCTAGCTTCTGTTCTACTTTGGCTAGACACTTCTCCATCGAGCCTATACTTCTTCGGTTTTCGTTTGGTAAGTCTGGCATTATTTCCTTTAATTATTTAAGCTGCTCTAAACGTTATTCCTGCTAGTGATACATTGGTATTTGTTCCAGTATCTATGTCAACTGTTCCGTCTGTGTCTATTGATACTCTACCGAAAGCACCTGTTGAAATAATACCAAATAATTCTTTTGCTGCTGGGCGGTAGCCTACTGGCAAAGTAAACATAGTCGCTGGTAGTGTTCCATCTTTTACAAGTCCTTTTAAGTGAACAGTTCCCTGCGTGTCTAAATAGTATTGTGCAGTAGCGTGGACTCCCCCGTAGTTTACCCAACTGTTTGAGAAGGATGCGTCTTGCCAAGCCTGTTGGTTTATCTGATTGTGTAAAGTTATATCTCCATCGGACTCAACCTTTAATCCATCAATAGCACTTCCGTCTACATAAGATATAAGCGTCAGGAATGAATCTCTGGTTGCGTCTGTAATATCTGTAAACCCAGCTCTCAATGCTCCTGCTGCCTTAGAACCAACTGAAGTCTTACAATACACAGAGACTGTTGCTGTGTTTGCTGTGTTCGCATCTGAGTTGTTCTTGAACTGCACTCCGATATTTCCTGCATCGTTCTCTCCAACAAAGATACAAGGGTTGGGATCGGAGTTGTTTACCTGAAAAGTTCCAGTAGTGTTGAAAAAGGTATCAGTTCCGTTGAAGAATAAGTCTGAATCTTGTCCTGCTCCCAATACGAGTCCTTTGTTGTCAGCATTCACTATTACATCGTCAGTAGTCGTAATCGCACCACCACCTAAAGTTGTGTAAGTCGCCGCACCCAAAGCAGGAGTTACCAGAGTTGGAGAAGTTTCAAAGACTAACTTACCCGAACCAGTTTCATCGCTTATCACCCCAGCTAGTTCTGCCGAAGTAGTAGCGTCTATATTGGTTGAGCTTAAAGCACCTATCTTGATATTGGCTGTGCCGTCAAAAGAAGTACCACCTATTGTTCTAGCAGTTGCCAAAGCAGTAGCAGTAGCAGCAAGACCTGTTGTGTCTTGGTTAAGTGGAAAGTCGGTTGTGTAGACTCCATTAGTAACTGTATCTGCATTACCAGTAATATCCCCTGTAATATTAGCGTGTACATCGCTATTAAAGTAAAAGTCTCCGCTTGTTAAGGCGAACTGTTGGTCTGTTCCGTCATAGCATTGGCTGTATTGTTTTGTTAATCCTTGATACAGACAACCTGAGATTGTTAGCTCTCCGTCAACACTTGAGTTCACTCTGGTAAATGTTCCAGCTACAATATTCTTTCCATCGGCAGCCACAAGGTCATCAAACTGACTTATTGCAGTTGTGTTAGCATCATCTATCTGGAGATAATAAGCCTTTGCTGTTCCTCCACCTCCAGCAGTTGAGTGAAAGTGATTGTATGTGCTTCTAACAGAGAGAGTGGTCGAGCTTCCTATCCGAATCGTAATAGAATTGTGGTCTGCTCCAGTATTGGTACATTCCATCTGGTTGCGGTAAACCTCTGGCGAACCAGAACCGTTATCTATATTCAAACAGTAAGTTACTGTCGCATCATTATCTGTAACATTCACAGTAGAGTTAATAATCAGCAAATCACCGTCTGAATTGTCTCTTATCCCAGCGTGGTTGATGCCTGTTCCACTTCCAGTAGATGTGAGGGCGACAGTATCTAAAATCCAAACACTTCCAGTTTCTATAAGCATAGCTTTCTTACCTCTTGCACCTCTGTCTGCTGTGTTGGTATATACAACCGAGGAGTCTACAATCTTGACTGTTCCGTCTCCTCTAGCACAAGTTGAACCTCCTGGGACTGTTCCGTCAATCGTTCCCGATGCAATACATTCGATATGACAATGCTTGAAGTTACAACTTCCACCTGCGTTACCATCTATTGTAGAATCAGCTCCGTTAGCGGCTAGTGTCATCTGCATCTTAATATCTTTAACTAGACAACCTGTTTTATCGGTGTAGTCGCAGATAGTGGCGTTATTAGTAACCAACGCTGATGCAGGTTTAGGATTTTGAGCCCCCACAACCCATTGGTTATTGGCTGTGAAGTTTATCGTATCTCCAGCGTAAGTACCAGGGTAAACTACGAACAACTCCCCACCTGCTGTGTTAGCAGTCAAAGCTGCCTGAATAGTTGAGTATTTTAGTGTCGCATCGTTATCGGTATACCCTGGACTAATTTTAATAGTTTTAGTGGGGGGTAGGGCTAGGTCTTGTAAAGCGGTCTCAACATCGTCTGTATCAAAGTAAGTCCCTGCGTCTGCGATAGGAACATCAACAGCACTAACTTGTGTAGCACCAGTCCCCCAGTCTATATGAGTGTCGTTTATTCCGTCAGCTTTTACTCTTAATTTATCAGTGTCTATTTCAATGGTAGCATCATCAACTCCTACTGCAAAAGTTCTATTAGCAGATATATCTCCACCACCTGTTAAACCGTCCCCTGCTGTCAAAGTTACAGCTGTGTGGTCTATATGTTCGTTAGCCACAAAGTCTGAGAATCCATCGTGGAAGGCTCCACCGACATAGGCTATGTTTCCGTCAGTTACAGCAGCATCAAACTCTGCCATAGTCCCTGTAATTCCAACTATGGTTGTTTGGTCGCCTGTATTGGTTCCAGATAAATTACCAAGATTAGTAATATCTCCTGCGTCTATGTTTGCTGCTTGTGAGGCAAGATAAACAGGGTCAGATTCGACTGTTAAATAGGTTCCAGACAAATCTGGAACATCTGCTGCCACCATATCTCTAAATGTAGGGGCAGCTACTGCACCAGTAGCGGGACCAGCGAATATCTTATTTGCTGTTTGTGTATCCAAGCCAACTTCTTGTGTAGAGAGACTCAAAAGCTTTTCCGCATTTACATCTAACGTAACTGGATCATGTCCTCCGCCCAGGGTTTCTATCTTCGTGAATATTGCGTGTCTTGATGCACCACCAGTTGTATCAGCGTCCCATGCTGCACCATAAACACCATCTGAGATAGTAGCACCACCACTACTGCTGCTGCCCCCACCACCAGATACGCTTATTTCAATGTCTTTTGTCTCTTCTTTAATAAGAGAAATTATAGGCTCTTCCAAGCCCTCGATTCCTATCTCTTCGTGTTCTATTATATGTTCAAACCTGCTTTTCATGTTTTTCTCTAATTATTTTACCTGCGGTTCTTAATATCTTTTCGGTTACTATTTTGTCCTTATAATAGTATATGACCTCGGTTATTCGCCCATTTTCCTTGATTGCCTCTTCTTTATAGGGTTCTTCGTCCTTTTTAGACAGCAATACGAGGAATTTGTCCAAATACTCCTTAAAGAAGGTTTTTGGGAACTCTAAATTGGAAAGAGACGTCTTCATCAAAGAAAGAAGTGCGTTTGTCTTCTTCATATCAACAGAGACCTTCTCCGTCTTTATGTTGGGAGTATTTTTCTCTATCTCATCGCTTAGAGAGCTTTTTAGATCAGATATGTCCTTATGGGTGATATTTTCGCTGTTTTTAGACTTTTCTATCAATTCAGTCATTTTTTCTTCTAAAACATCGAATTTCTTGTCTGATTTAGACATTTCCTTAACAAAACTATCAAATACCTCTACCATCTTACCTTTTTCGCCATCGTTCTTGTTAAGTTCTTCTATCTTGTTTATGGCTATATCAAATTTAAGTAAAAAAGCATCGAGGTTTTTCTTTCCCGCTATTTTTCCTATTTTTTCTTTATTCATTTAATATGTTATTAGCCTCTTCTTTGAGAATTTTTCTTGCTTCATTTCTATCCTCGTCTACACCAAGAGTCCTGCCAACTTCATATACTATCTTGTTTAGTTCATATCCCATCGCAACACAGGAACGGATCTTGTTTTTGACCTCTGTTTCGAGTGCTGTGTAGTTTCTCTTTGAATTGAATGCTTCTGGGAAACCTATTTTTAGATTATCCACTGCTGTCTTGTCATCGTTGAGCATTGCTTTGGACAGATAGTTTCTTATTCTAGTCATCTGCTTCTTTGCTACCTCTTTGGCTGGTTTCTCTATTGGCGGTGGACTCTTTTCCTCTTTCAAAGGAATACCGATTCTATCAGATAGAGTTTGTATTTCAGGGGCAATCTTACCAGTGGATACCAAATCTCTAACCATATCTACAATAGCGTCTTCAGTTACCCTGGAAAGTGGAGTATATTTCAACTTTGCTTCCCCAGATGGATAGTTTAGCTCAACTAGCTGTTGAACTATGTATTTATTAATCCATTCGAAGTAATCATCCAAGATTCCCATAATTCCAGTAATAAATGTAGCTTTATGCTCTAGCCCAAGTGCGTATGATCCAACGTTACCACTTCCGAGCAATAAGTCGGGGACGAAAATTGCTCTTGCCTTTTCTAAGTCTAATCTCTTCATATATACCTCAAAGTCCACGCCTCTCATCTGTGACTCAAGATATTCTAAATCATAAAGTCTGTTTCCTGTTTCATCTCTATCTCCAGGGATTGTGAGAACTGTGTGACTTCTTATTCCCTCACCAGCAGCCTGCATTGAAGCCATGGAGTCTCTCTTTGTTCCGTTAGTATCTTTTACTGTATCGCCAATCGGTGCTCTGCCGACAACTACTGGCTCACCAAATCTCTCATAATACCTATTAGCAAATAAATGTAATAGTTCAGCGTAATACCAAGGCTTATAAGATGGCTTAATCATCGAGTTTCCATACAAATCTCCATCTTCCATTTGATGTGCATACCAAAAGGCATAGTCAGGAGAAATTATTTCTTTCTCTCCCATAATTTCCTGAACAAAACCATTAAAGTTACCTTTCTCGTCTGTTTTTACCTTACAAGTAGCTGGGTCTAGGTCTTTTATCTTTCTTAGGACATAGTTGCTACCATCTAAGGAAAAAATCTTCACGTTCGGACTATATCCAGCCCAAAGTGATTTCGTAATAGATCTTATTAAGTGATTCCATACATTATCTATAGATTTCTCTATTACCTTCTTTGTTTTCTCATCTCCCTCTACATACCAGTCCACTCTCTGCATTGTGAACTTGATAACATTTAGACATGCAGAGACCTGCGGATCTAGCCGCATTTTCCTATAGGTCTTTATAGTAACATCATCTGCATTATATCTGAGTCCGCCTGGCAGTCTTTGCGTGTATAGACTATTTCCGCCAGACATTCCTAGGTCTTTATCTGTAACTATCTTCTTATTACTTGTGAAACGGTCAAGAATACTCATTTGTTTCCTCCGAAGTTAGTCTTCTATGACCAAATAATGGTTTAAAAAATTCTCTTTTATTATATTTTTTGGGTTCTAGTATAATATTATACACTACACCAGCTACTGCGTCTGAAACGTCTTTGCTTCCTTCTGGTTGATGGTCTACCTTATCTCCATAAAATTCTAGATGTTTGCACTCCTTTATGAAAACAGGATTTGGGGGATAATTCAACCTTTCTTGATAGATACAGTCTTTGAGTGCCTCGTATGCGGAAGTGTCTCTATCGACAGATATCCTTTCTGCCTTTATACCATTTTTGTTTAGTATTTGTATAGTTTCTGCGGATTGGAATCCATCGAAAGTTACTTTGACTATCCTAAATCCTCTTTCTCTTAATTCAAATATACGCTTTCTAATATCTGAAATCAATACCTCACCTCCTGGCGGTGCTTTTATCTGTTCAATTAAGTCTAAATATATCATCGGTTGCAATCCATCATCACTATTTGCATACCCATTACTATGTCCCATTGCGAAACCAGTTTTATCGCCACCCTGTTTGTTCAAACCTATATCGACATGAATAACGCATGGCTTTTTGTGGTCTGCCTTAAACCCTGGCTCATAAAATGGATAATCATTGGTAGTTCTCACCTGAACTCTACTCATATCAGCGTTTTCATCTACTTTCTCTGGATAGGCGAAGAACGGTTGATGAGCGAAGGTCGGAACAGCGGCAATATCTCGCAACGCCTTTTCTGGGTTTCGTTTAAACTCCTCTTCATGTTCAATCGGTATTGTTATTCCCTTATACTTAAATGTCTTACCACTATAGTCCCATGCTGGTGAAGGGCATTCCCAATAAGGAATAATCACAGAATAAGATCGCTCCATTTTCTTTGACTCATAAAATCGTCTCATCAAGAATCCGTCAGTAACTTTCGGGGAACCGATAGTCATCAAGATCCCCTTCCTTCCAAAACGTGACCTTATTCTTTCTTTAATAGCATCATAGCCAACCTGAGCGAAATCTTTCTCTGGTGTCTTGGTGTGCGAGTCCGCTTCATCGATAATACCACCGAAGATGTTAAATCCTTCGAAAAATGTATCAGCAGAGTTTCCTGGAATAATAAAGATGTTATTTGGGAACCTTAGTTCTGAGGTAACCTCCTGCTTATAGTTAAATCTATTCTTGAACCAAGGACTTGTATCAACTCTAGCTTTAACCTCACCAAACACAATCTTCCTAGCCTTGACCTCATTATTCGCCATATTCATCATTTGGATAGCAGAACCAGGGGACATACCGAAATATTCCTGCGGATCCTTCAAACACCCAAACAGATAAGTACAATAGGTTATAACCAAGCTCACTACAAAACTCTTGCCAACTCCAATCCCGCCAGCGAACACAACATCCTGATATGGAAATTCAAATGGGTCTTCCTCGTTCAGAGGAAAGATTTTTTTTAGCTCAAACATAATCCTGTCACGAACCTGCGACTTGCCTTTCTTGTTAGTCAAGCACAAGTAGTTCGGGGATTTACAAAACGTTTCTACATCGACTGGCTTCTCCTTAAAGTCTGGATTCTTCAGCAACCACTTAAGTTCAATAAGTTCACTTTTGCTTCTCTTTTTTAAGGATTTGGTCAACTGTTTCTGCCAGTCCTGCTCTTTGTTTATCTGAGAGTCCTGCATCTTCAAGTTTCTCCACAGCAGAGCCAATATTGACCTGCTGATTTAATATATTATATGTCACTCCCTGATTCAGCTCGGGCTTCACCAGTTTCACAAACTCAGTTAGCTTTTTAAACAACAGATCACCGATCTGGGTGGTCCTTCCATCAATCTCACCAGATACCCGCTCAAAGTGTTTACTCATCTCATATCGCTCCGCCTCATCGGCAATAATGTCCTGAATAGATTCGGTTATCAAATCTATATCTCGACTCTTAATCTTACCAGATAAATATTTGAATGAATCAGAATATCCACAAACACTACCAGCCATGAATTTAGGGCACTTATTCTTATATACACAATTATCACATATAAGAGTAGAGGCAACCACTTCCTGTTTTCTATCAAGAGCAATCATGCCAGTCCCAACCTGAGTCTTGTCCCGCTGACCTCCCACTACCTTAGGATCGAAGAACGGATTCTTGCTCTCGCCTTTGGGTTTAACCGCCTGAAGCTCATTTTTCAGTGTAGCCGCCTGAGCATCAAGAAAAGACTCATAGTTAAATTCAGCCTTAGTCTTAGTCCCCCACTTCTTTATCCAGTTCTGAAGCTTATGTCCTTTATAGTGCTTCTGACCATTCGGTAGCACATAGAACTTTTTGTCCAAGATACATTCCACACTGTTCGGTCTATAATTGATAATCTCATGTGGGGAATGGCAATCAACCAGATGAAATTTTTTCCCCTCCAATTTCTTTATAAGGTTTCTATCACGCACGCAAACAGGGGTAGTGCTCAGATCATCAATCTTGACTTTCTTCTTACCAAATTGAACATACTTATCAGTAGTTATAATATAGTCGTTCAATGGCTTATCCAAAGTCCCGCCCAAGTCCTTTTCAGACTTCAACGCAAACCGCTCACCAAAGTAATCTGAGAAGTATAATTTCATATTAGCTAAAGTCTCCGACCCTGCCAACGTTTCCATCTACTACTGCCTCGTCTCTACTTTTGAACCCACCTTGTATCTCACCCAGGAATCGTCTCTTCTCTGCCTCAGTTTTAGCACCAGACTTCTCGAGTGCCTTATTAACATCGGCTGGTCGGCTAGAAGATCCAGAAGTCCTAATCGAGACCTTCTCATTGGCTTTACCGCAATCTGGGCAAAACTGTCGTTTGGGGATCAGCTTACCATCACAAAACTTACATTTCATTGAGTACCTCTACTTCCATTTGATTATCCACACTGCTAATTAATGAGCCAAAACAATCGTCACATATCTTCGCCAGAATAGTTTGATCGACAGATTTAACCTTCACCTCTTTCACCGCCACGTTTGAACACCGAACGTTATTAAACTTGTGTCGCTCGCAGGTAACAACATCGGTGCTCTTCGGTGTATAGACACCAACAATCTCATTACGCTTGGTAACGGTGATTTTACTATCGCCTTCTGCCAATTTACAGAAGTTATTTCTGAACTCTCGTATATTCATGTTAGATAAAATGTAGCACATTCTCTCTTACGGTGCAAGGTTGTCACTTTTCGAGGCTAGGACATGAACATGTCGGGCTAGAACTGGTTGTAGCACATTGCTAGAAATTTGGTAACTCGCTAGAAACAAGCTCCGCCCACGCCTGAACACCCCCCCCCTCCAAAAATTTTTTACCTCCTATTCCCTCCCACAATGCCATTTAAGCGGTGTTTGGCGGTGTGGTGGTGGTGTATATCATGGGGGTTTGGGACTGATATGGTCGTATGGTATGGTGGTTCGGTGATAATATGGGATAATAGCATTGAGGCTAACAAAAGAGACCGGAACAAGTAAGCAAGGCAATTTTTTCCTAGTAAGTGGATAGTATAGTACATCATATAGTAGGTGGTAAGTAGATCATTGAATAATAAAAAAGGTTTTTTTATAAAGCAATATTAATTTGAAAGGTGGCAACATGGACGCGATCAAAGAAACAACAAAAGCAATGGCAACCGCGGTATTGGGGATAGTGTTCACGATTGGCATATTAGCGATAGCGGGTAGTGTTTGGATAGTGGTTGATCTGAAACTAAATTCAGATATTCACACTATAACATCAGTCAATGGAATATCTACATTGTACTATTCAATAGAAACCGATAACACACTATTAATTGAGTTGATAAAATAATTTTCTTTACTGGTTTAGGCGGTTGATCCCGCTTAACTAGTAAATAATTGAAAGGTTGAAAAATGAACAAGTACACGCTATCGGTTGGCTTGAATGATAAGAACACAAAAAAGCAACGACTATCCACAATTGAGGCGTATAAAATTGTAGAAAACACAATTGTAAAGATTGCAGGCGGTGGATCTATTTTTGAAGGTCGTGGGATATACAAACATGATAATGGCATGGTGGTGATTGAAAATACATTATCAGTTGAATTGTATGATTGTGATGAAGCGGTTGCGATTGAGATTATCGAGGCATTAAAAATATCGCTAAATCAAGAATGTATCATTTTAACAAGTGCGGTTGTGAATAGTAAGTTTATCTAATAATGAAAGGTTTTGCGATGAAAACATTTTCCAGAAAACAAGTGCGAACATATACAAATGAACAAATAGAAAATTTTGTTGATAAGCATGGCGGTGAGATTATAACCATGAATGCGGGGACGCTTGGGCTTGGCAATTGTATATTGTGGTTTGGCAAAAATAAAAAAGTTGGCATTACTAAAGAGATATACCTTAATGAATGGTCAAGCGGTCAATCCTTGAGGCTATACAACAAGATCCCCGCCAAGTATAAAAAGTTTATAAATTAATGATGAAAGGATCACGATGAAAATTTACAAGATCACAAAAAACATCGATGTATTATGCGAAACGAAAAGTACACGAAATGGGTTTAAGCATGAGGCAACGCTTTTTGTCGGGGGCAATGAGTACGATAAAACCAAGTGCCTATATCAAAATCGAACATGGGAGGCATTTTTATATCAAAGTGTACTACAAAAGTTGTGGGATCGGGCTAATAGCGGTGATCACTGCTATAAATTAACACCATATGAATTGCGGACTTTCCGATCTATAACATGATGAGATGATAAAAAGATTTTTTATTGGTTTGGGTGGTTCAATTGAGCCACTCAACGAATAAAAAAATTAATGATGAAAGGATCAAAATGCGATTAGGATCATGGACTACTATTGACGCTCCAACAAAATTTATTGATGAAGCGGAAAAATGGCTTCAAGATGAGTTTAAAAAGATCGGGGGTTTCGTTCGCAAGGTTTCAAACTCTCATGATTTCGGGGAGTATCCAAGTTTCGAGATTGATTTTCCAAGCGGTTTTCGTGATATTGATGAAGACTATTTACCATGTAATAATTGCGGTAATTGTGATGAATGTAAGCAAGTTTTTGAAAAAGATCTGTTCATGGTCAATGCTAATGATATCGAGATGAGATATAGCAAAAAGTTTGAAAAACATTTATAAACTAATGATGAAAGGGTCAAAATGATCAATGAAATTGATTGGAAAAAGATTGGCATGAATGAAAAAATTTATGAGTTGATAGCAAAAGAGTTGCGGTTTCAACATGAGGCATTAAAATATAATGCGGGCAAGATTGAGGGCAATGGGGGCAATAATACAACAAATGTTTATGAGATGAGTTGTAAGTTATGGGCAAAAACACTTGAAGCGGAAAGCAACACTTTTAACAGATTGCGGTTTTTGATTGATTGCGGAATATATATAGAAAAAGTTGGCAAGAATGCGGGCGGAACAAAAAACTATTATTATGAAATTAACGATGAAAGGACAACATGAAAACGACTTGGAAAAAAGTAATGGAAATGAAAAAAAACGATTTCCGATGTAATGGCGTCATGAATAACTTGGATACAGATGAGATCCATACAATTGTGGCAACGATTGATTATTTCGGTGGCAATGTAAAGCAAGCACACTTTGATTTGAAATTGGCAAGATTTCGGGTTTTCGATTGGCTTGCTATGGGGGTTATGGGCGGGCGTATCGGTTCGGAAAGTGCAACAAAAGTTATGGTTTATAGTTTTCTAAAAGCCGATGGAAATATCGATAATTTTGTCGATGACTTGCGGGCTACTGATTATGAGATGATTACTGATTGGGAAAAATTAAAACTAACTAGCTAATGAAAGGCGGAACGATGAAAAAGATGAAACTAATTGATAGGATCAAAAGCATTTTAGATCGCTACAAGTCGGGTGAATTCAAAGAAGTCGAGGACGAAAATGGAACAGGGGGGTTTTGGGATCTTGCGGGTGAATTGAGTGTTCAAAGGCAAATTGAAACCAAAGGCGATAAACTTGGTGATCTTGAAGCGGTTTGGATCGATGAAAACGAACAAATGAAATTGTATGAGATATTTCAAATTATGGTTGAATTAACTAATTAATGAAAGGTTTAAAATGAGTGAAGTAAAAAAGATCAAGTGGACACCATATCTTGCAACAGCATATGCCGAGGGGTTTTGTGAGGGTGAGGGAGCAACAAGGGGTGAGCAAATTGAGGCATGGCAATATCTAATTGACAATGGTCAAGCTTGGCAATTGCAAGGTTGGTTTGGGCGGACAGCCGAAAGCTTGATTGAAGCGGGGATCTGTACCAAAGCAAAGTAATTTTTTATCGATTTGGGTGGCTTGTTTGAGCCACTCAATTGGCAAAAAATAATTAATGAAAGGAGCGAAATGAGCGATGTAAAGGCAATAAAGATTTTGGAAAGGCTACAAAACAACGATGTCTTGATCAACAGGGGAGATATCATTCAAGACATACAGGATATATTAGAATTTTTAACCAAAAGAAAGGCGGTAAAATGACTTATAAGGAGGACGCTAAAAAGTGGCGTGGGGTAGTGGTTTGGCAAGATGAGGTTATCAAGGGTTTATATTTTAGTGTAGTGGGTTTATTTGTTTTAGTGGTTGGTTTGTTTTGGATCTTGGTGAGTTGAAGAAAAAAGGTTTTTTCCATGCTACCCTGTCTATTTGTAGATGAAAACATGGAGGCGATGAAAACATAAAATAATTTAAGACAACATGAAAGGACAAAAATGGCTATATGGAAATGCTTGAAATGCGGAACAAAGATACTACAAAACTATGTAGAAAAATGCGAGGGTTGCGGTGGCGATGTTTTACACGAAAGCGGACATATCAAAGATGAAAAGACTGAAATAATTAGAAATAAAAGGAAAGGACAAAAATGAAAGTGAAAAAACTGATTAAGTGTTTAAAAGAGTTTAACCAAGAAGCAGAAATTTTGATTGGAAACGATGAGGAACTTAATGTGGTTTATGGGAAAATTGGGATATCACCATATGAAGATGATGACGAAGATTTGTCAAAATATTCCAAAGCGGAACTGACAAAGATGATTGAAAGCTACAAGCCAAAAGAGGTCGACCCGAAGAAGTGCGAACAAGTTATAATGTTTGGTTTAAATAATTAGTGAAAGGATCATGATGAAAAAGTACAATGTGAGAACGACTTGCGAATGCCTAACAAATTATGTTGTTATGGCAAACGATGAAGAAGAGGCAATGGAAAAGATGAGGAACGATGATGTGGAAAGCTTTGAGGAAACTAATTTCAACAACGAGAGAGTTTTGAATGTTGAGGAGGTAAAATGAATGAGATTACAAAGGAGTGTCAAGGAAATTGTGCGGTTTGTGGAAGTGAAGATATCAAATATGGAAATGGGGAGGCAGAGGGGGAGGGTTTTTATTACGAATATACCTGTAATAAATGTAAGTCGAGTGGCAAAGAGTGGTATGGATTGAAATATGAAGAAACAATAGCAATTAATAATGAAAGGGAACGAAATGAATGAAGAAACTTATGGAGCATTGAAAAGGATCATCGAAGAAGTGAAAGAGAAACGAAAGACAGAGTGCGTGATGAAAAATTGTATCGTCAATGACATGATTGGCGGAAATGATATCGACTTGGTTGAGGATTGGGTTGGCGAACAAGCAGACGAGCAAAGACCATAATAATTAATTTAATTGAAAGGCGGACAAAATGGGCTTGGATATGTATCTAGAAAAAAAGACTTATGTTAAGAATTGGGACTACAAAGGGGCGGACAATCATAAGATTAAGATCACCAAGAATGGAAAGAAAACAGGTATCGATGAAAAAAAGGTTTCTCATGTAATTGAGGAAGCGGGCTATTGGAGAAAAGCTAACCATATTCATAATTGGTTTGTCCAAAATGTCCAAGAGGGCGATGACAATTGTGGCTTGTATTATGTGAGCCAAGAAAACATGGAAGAGTTGCTTGGTTTGGTAAATGAGGTTTTGGAAAACTCAAAGCTTGTGAAAGGCAAAGTTATACGGAGTTGGTCTTTTGATAAGAATGGGGAAAAGCTACCAAACTACCAAGAAGGAAAAAATATTAAAGATCCAAGCAAAGCAAAAGAATTATTGCCTTGCCAAGAAGGGTTTTTCTTTGGCAACGATGAATATGACGAGTGGTATTATAATGGTTTGGTCGAAACCAAAAAGATACTTGAAGAGGCAATGGAGGACGAGGACGCTGATTATTATTATCAATCTAGTTGGTAGAAAGGAAAAAAATGAACAAAACTCAACTGAAGAAAGAAAGAAGCAATGTTATAAGTGAGATTTTGGAACATCACAAAGAAACGATGAAAGGGCTTGGAAGTGTTGGAGAACTTGATTGGAATATGTCAAGAGCAGAAGATTTGGCGTACCTGTTAGGACGACACGACATGTTGGATTTCCTAGTTAACAAAGAGGGAGCAAAATGAATGAAGAAACTTATGAAGCATTAAAAAGGGTGATTAAATTTGTAAGGGGAAAAAGCAATGAGTTGAAAAACAACGATACCATTGCGGTTGAAAGTTGGGTTGACGAAGTATCAAAAGAATATGGGGGCGATCACAGGACTTACTCGGTTTGGGTAGGTGGTGGCGAGGTAAACGACAATTTGTTATCAAAAGAAAAAGCGGAGGAAACCGCAGATTATTGGAGAGGAGAGGGATACAAAGATGTAAAAATTGAGGAAGTTGTGGTAGATGAAAATACTAACTAATTAAGAAAGGAAAAAATGAACAAAGATTGTTGTTCCGCACAGGTAGTTTTTGGCGATGGGCATACCATAAATTGCGAAAGACCTATGAAGAAGAAGTTTAGTGTTGGGGTTTTTGAGGAACAAGCGGGCTATGCTGTCGTTGAGGCAAAGAACAGGAAAGAAGCCGAGGACATTGTACAGGCACAGCTAAATGATGTTGGCATTGACGGACTAAAAGATTTTGATCCAAGTCATCGTGAGATCTATTTAACCGACAACGCCCAAGAACTAAAAGATGAATAATTTGGAAGCAGGGCATAATTGCCTTGCTCCAAGCTATTGACAACATATGATAACTTGTGATAAGCTTGTAAAGAACACAAAAACCTTAGAATAGTTATCAAAAATACCACAGCGTCCACAATCGGGCAGACGATTGACAAAGCGGAATAGACGCTTGACTAGCTGACAGAAGCCATTGTATTTGAAAGAATAAGAAACTTAAAAAAGAAACTTACTGACTACAACACTTTGACTTTTATCTAAGGTTTTATCAGAGATGTTGGTTTGTTTACTTGTTTTCTCCCGAAGAGGACAGAACCTCTAACAATAAAATAACGAGGGATAATCTTATTCTCACAGGGAGAAATAAGCAAATAAAAAAGGTTTTTTATGAACGATGTGATTGACTATGAAAACATGAGCGATGACCAGAAGAGAGTTTTATTCGATGATTGGTATAAGCGGTGGCTTAACCATGATTGTAAGCTACAAGCTGAAGATAGTTGTGATTTTTGTTGGAGGTTTTGGAAGGCTTGTAAGAAGATGAATATTAAGTGTCCTATTAATTTTATGTAAGGAGAAAAGATGAAAGTTTTTAACAGCATTGTGGGGATCGTATGCTTGGTGATATCAATATTCCATTATATTACCGAAGAAAAGGGAAATTTTAGCAAAGCG
>Ga0307928_10000624_pt1 | contig 26738 bp, 34 predicted proteins | sample AceLakmetagen232_FD_201815 | JGI IMG/M metagenome (GOLD analysis project Ga0307928, IMG submission 201815) | Saline water microbial communities from Ace Lake, Antarctica - #232 | ecosystem: Environmental > Aquatic > Non-marine Saline and Alkaline > Saline | place: Antarctica: Ace Lake... | reverse complement strand
CTTGCCGAGCAATTTGGCATTCTCGATAAGATTCTTAAACTCAGCTTCGGACAACGAAGAAATTTTATCTGCAAACTTGGTTAATGATTTCAAAGCCTTTGAAACCGCTGGTATCAATGCCAATCCCAATTCTCTGGCTACCGCAATGATTTGTTGCTTTGCCTGGCCCCATTGAAATGCGAATGTTTTCTGATATTTAGCAAATGCTTCAAGTCTAGCGCCACCTGAACTTGCCAAACTATCAATATCACCTTCTAGCTCTTTGATATTTGCGCTTAGGGCTGCAATGCCAGCGGCGCTTTCCTGCGGCACACCCTTGGCTATAATATCTTCGAGAGATTTCCCGGAGAATTCATTTATTACCTGACTAAAAGTTTTCCCTTCTTTTGCGGCATAAGTCAATGTCGCCCTTAGTTGGGTCATGGCCTGCTCTGTCTTAACACCTTTTCTTGTCAAATTCGCAAGAGACCCAAGCAGGGTATTCATACTCACGCCTGCGGCTTTTGCTAATGGCGCAACCTTGCCGATATTTCCGGCTAATTCTGCAAATGTTATTTTGCCTTTGTTTACAGTGGCAAACATTTTGTCGCTGACTTCTCCAGCATAAGCAGCAGACAAACCATAAGCATTAAGCAATGATGTGATACCGTCAACCGCAACTGCAGTATCCGTGAATCCGCCCTTTGCCGCTTCTGTAGCAATCCTTAAAACCCCAAGGGCTTTTGCCGGAGGTATTGATGCCGACAAAATATCATACATCCCCTTGGCTAGGACTGCAGTGCCTTCCCCAAACTCTTTCGACAATGATTTAATGCCTTTGGTGAAAACCTTCATCCATTTGACATCTTTACCAGACAGCATGGTTGACACCATTGCCATCTGTTTTTCAAAATCAGCGTATGCTTTAATTCCCCCTATGGCTGCGGCCCCCATAGCCAATAGCATATTGCGAGCAATAGCAGAAGTCCTTCGCATCCCCACCTGAATCTTTTTAAGCGATGCGTCAACGCGTGAAAGTCCCGAACGGAATTTCCCATCCTTGACAAAGAACTCAACAAATGCTTGTCCAAGTTTCCATGCCATTATCCTGCCTTCGCTTTCTGCCTATCGTCTACGTAACGCCGAGCCTCTTCGTAGCTGTTGAATTTTATTCTATCACTTCCGCCAGCCTCAATATCACGCAAATAAACATTAACCTGCTCGATTGTGAGTGCAGAAATCACAGGAACCGTCCACCCGTAAACGCGAGACAATAGCCGGAATATCGGAGCGTAGCCGGTAGGTTCTTTTTGCTCTGTAGGGTTTTGCTTTTCTTCTGTCTTGAACGCCGACTCGTTAAGAGAAACCAACGCTGCGATAACATTGTTTATGCCTCGCGAACGACGGAGCATTTTTGATGCCTGCTTGTAAGTTATGGACGGATGTTCTTTGCGCAAAGATAACCAGAAAAGTAATTTGCAGTTTTCGCCATCAATAAGCGAGTCGTATTGACCACCCATCCGCTCGTACATTCCAAGATCACCAATTGTTAAAGGTGACAAAAGGAGTTGCTTGCGTCCGAGACGCAATTGCACTGGAGCAGCTACAAGATCAGGCAGGCTTGACATGGTAACTCCAAACTATGTCGGCATCTGACCCCATGAAACTGCACATTCGATGATATCACCACCCTCGACAGGTACGCTGTAAGCGACGTCAATTATCATGGCGGTGCCGTTGAAAAGCTCTTCCGACCCGTCGCTGGTGACAACCAATGTTCCACTATCGCCCTCGTCAAACGTAAAGGTGTCTGACTTCAGGGTGAACGAACCAGTCGTATCGCTGTGTCCTGCCCTGCGGGATTTCTCGCCACTTGTCGAACTGGACGCATATTCCTTGACATCATTAACATTGGTGACGTCGATATTCGTTACATCACTGAGAGCACCGTCCCATGATACTGTTCCTGATTTTGCTGATTTAACTGCCATTTGAAAAGCTCCTTGTTCTATCTATCTATGTTGATGTTCCGATAATAACGATGTCGTAGTCGATATCATTTGAATCGCCGGCATCGTGTTCTAATTTCAAATTCTGATGTGTTGCGTCTACTGTCCAACCGGTACCGGGATTCATTTGTACAAATCCCCACATTGCATCAGTAGCAGTACCCGTCGGTTCGACATTAGATTTGTCTGTACTGTCTGCCCACGGCCCATCAAAAGCATTGGAAGCAGCACCGCCGACTATCAATGTAGAACCAGTTACAGCGATATTGTTACGAATGAAAATCGCTTTGATTTTTGCAAAGTTTAACTCGTCCCCAAAAACCGTTTCCAACGCACCAAGCAAATCGATAGTTGTATCAGCTCCAGATACTAATGTATCACTAGCTGTGTAAACCAAATCGGCCTGACCGCTACTGCTACCGTCAGCCATTGTTTCCTTAAACGTATTGTTAAGCGGGCCAGACGCGGCAACGAGTCCAACAGTCTTACTGGCTGTTGAATTGATGCTAACCTTGATTGTTGTTACCAAGTCCATTAAAGATGCCATAATTTTCTCCTAATCTGTCTGCAATTCTGTATCTGTAAAATATATCTGCACTGCGATTTCAAAAAGCCCAACCCATTGCGGTGTTCCGCGCGTCGCCTCTGCGCCTTCTGTACTCTCGCCTATATCTGTTATTTCGGTATTTTTCACAAACGAAAGATCAAGATTAGTTCGCGTTTGTTTCAAGGCACGAATGAGTTCCCACTTGATTGGAAATAGTTGTTTTTGTACCCTCAAATCACCAGCGGCAAGGCGAAGTTGAAAGTTCGTTGTCATCTGCAAGCCTGTGGATGTCCACAAAAACCCGCCGCCGCCGGTTGGTTCAAGTAAAAGTTCGGGCAAATCAGCACCGAGAACAGTCGATTTATAAGGGTTCTTGTCAGTTCCCGATAATTTAATGCGATTCTTCAGACGCACTTTACCCGTTATGCCACTGTGATTCTCAAGCACAGTCCATATAGCATTGTAAATCTGTGTAAACGGGTCTGTTATCAATGCAGTCATATCATACTATCTCTTCCTACCTTACCTACGTATTTAACGGCTGCTGCTTTCATAGCACGAATTGTTCTCGCGTCAGGTTTAACCAAAATTTCACGCTTTGGCAGGTTTTTCCCACCCGTATTATGATATGCCGCGATGTCTGCTATTTTTGCCTTTCCACCCCGATGTTTGGCCGGGCCACCGAAGCCAACCTGAATACCACCAGCCCTCCGCTTGAAAAGATTACCAGATGCTCCAATCGTTAATGCTTTGAGCAATACACCAGTATTCCTGAGAATAGCGAATTTCTTACCAGAACCCCTTGAAGTAGTTTTTGTTGTCGCTCTGGCACTGCGGGTTTTTCTCCGCTTTCCACCACCGCGACGGGCCTTTTTCGTACTTTCAGCCAGTGGCTTCCAATCGCCCCCGCCCCGGCTGAATTTTGAATATCGCCTACGAACAAACGTAAGATATCTTGCGCCCCAAGCCTTAAGCATATTATCTATTGGCCCTGTTCCACCACCACGCAAACCTTGTTTTACCTTAGCGCGGAACTTCTTAAAACCACTAAGATTCATGCGAGTGCTCACGGTAGGATTCTCCAGATTCTTACACCTAATTTAAGCAAGGTCTGTGTAATCTGAATCCAGATATAACGCTCACGGCCCCATCTTTTATTGTGCCGTGAAGCACTGGGTAATCCATCATGGTCTAACACCCCGTCCATGTCAGCCCCGAAAACATGAATTTCTTCAGCGCCTAAATGCCACGCTAGCACAGGTGCTGGTAAGCCGCTAAACGAATTCCATTTCGGCATATCGTCAGGAAACAGAGGCAGTGCAATCTGATCCTGTATGAGCAACTCGTAGTCATCAAGTTCATTCGCACGCTCGGGGACGAAGCTGTGCAATTTATCGATTGCATTTTGGGCCAGGAATAACCTGGGATGGTTTATCGGCTTCACGTTTATGAATGTTGAAAAGTCTACAAAGCACCACCAGTCGCACTGGAAACACGCAACGCGGCCATTGACGCCAATAATGACATCATAATCATCGCGATTAGCTTCTGAGAACATCCACGCCGAGGGGCCGTTTGAGATTATAGCAATACGTTTCATATCATAAGTTAATACGCATGACGAGCGTGATTCTTTCAGAAGAACCCTCTTTGTCGTTTGATTGCCGATAAAGAACTTCAAACTCAGGGAAAAACTCCAAAAACTCTTCTACTGTCTCGATCTTGGTTGCTTCATAATTTCCCATCGTGTGCATTGTAAGACATACCAACAACCAGCCAGGATGTTTCAATACCCGTTTAATTTCAGAAGCGAATTTCTGAAAGTCCAAAACATGATCCACGCAGTTACAATATACACAATCGAAACTTTCATCTTCATGGGGGATATTGTGGAAGTCGCCCTTTGCCACAAGCGGCATACAAGGCACGAGGTCTATCCCTGTGGCCTCAAACCCCTCCTGACGGGCTGCTACTACCTCTGAGCCTGTTCTAGCCCCCATACAGAGAATTCTAATTCCAACAGGAGCATAATCATGCAATATACTGAAATGCTTCCTGAACCTGGTAATATCAGCATCGAACCTTATAGCCAGTTTATCACGCAATTTAGAATTCATTGTTTTTTCAGCCTGATGTTTTGTGTAATCTTCGTAGTTGTTATATTGTCGTTGCTGCATTATTTTTTTCTTTTGTATGTGCCTACAGGATAGCTACTATTTTTTCGTTCGCTGACAAGCTCAAACCCGTACATATCAAACAATTGTGTGAACTGTGGAATATCATAAATCAGGCGGGATGGGGTATCCTTCGTCACGCCTTCAATTGCCACTGCCCGGATTTCTTCTTGTGTAGATTTTTTTGCCCTACCATGATTGCCCTGGATAATTAACGTTGATATACCAGACTCCATGACGGCCTCCATGAACCGGTGTAGTGTACCACTAAGATGATACAACACACACGCGGCTATTAAGACATCTTTGCCATTGAGGACGTCCAGACAGTCGGTAATATCGCCGGAAATAAACTCGACTTTTCCGCTTGGCGGTCGAGTGAGTTCCCATACAATCTGAACGAATTCTGCCTGCCTGATCGACCTGGCACGTCTGTCGATACCGGTTACCTCGCGTGCGCCCGCAATAGCAGACTCAAAGCTATACAGGCCATTATTGCAGCCAAGATCGATAACAGATTTCCCTTTAACGATATTCTGTATGACTGGAATAATCTCCCCCTCTTTAACTTTGCGGTACGGGTGTGTCCATAAACCTGGTAAGAGTTCAATCGACTGGTACCATTTAGGGAACTCATTTATTTCATGTGCGACTGTGTTTTTGTCTAGGCTGCCTTTGATATAATCTGAATACTGCTGTTCGGTTGCACAAACGCACGGCATGGTTTTGTATCCAAGATATCTCAAAATAGATATACGATGCGTACCGTCAAGCCGTCGTGCAAATCTTTCTCCATCCATAACAAGTACCGGGGCATGGCCGACGTCATTAAGATAGTTTGTCCGCATGGCATTCAATAGCAGTTTATATTTATGGCATTTCTCGCGAGTAGTAGGTGTGCCAAGTTTGCTTCTCTGATTAAGAAAATACTGCGTTTGCGAAACATCTCTGTCAAAGTTTTCTTCGGGACATTCATCGCAGAATGTAAGAAACTGATCTCTCGCCGCATAAGGGATGTTTGAGAGGATGCTCATCACAGACATTTCTTTTAATTCGCCGATATTACCTGCATTGGCCTCACGTACAAAATCACGTCTGGCCACTCTGATTATAACTCTAATTGGATGGTTTGCTTCTATCATTATTTTGTCTCCGGTTTATCAAACCAAAAATCCTGTTCTGCGTGTCGATAACCTAATCCCATTTCTTCACCAAAGGCTTTTACTGCATCGATTACCTCGCTTTGTGTGTCGGCATTATAGTCATGCCCGCACAACACCCCGCCGGGCCGCACAAGTTTATACCATATCCGTAAATCTTCAAGAGCGCCCCAATAGTCATGCCGACCGTCAATATATGCAAAATGCAATGAATTTAGCGGGACTGGAGTTGTGCCTTTATGTGATTGTATCCGATTTATTCTAACTTGTGGATGTCCCTCAAATCGTTTACAAACTCCGAGAAATACTTTATCCCAGTTTCTATTTTGCCATTGCAACCATTTATCATAACCCCTGGTCTCTAACATCCATTTCCCATATTTCCCATCGACCTCATAGCAATTCCACGGATCGACTAAATATAATCTGCGAGGATTAAGATATTCAAGAATTTGCTGTGCGTGTTCGCCTTTCCATACACCTATTTCAGCACCTACAATTTCACCATCGCGAAGATTCTTAAACTTTTCTGCAACGTATTTTATTGATGGTCTTGCGTCAACTATTTTTGACATTGATTGAACAGGTGTAGATTTATCAAAATAGTGCTTTTGGGCAATCGGCTTATATGTACGTGTCGGGACTTTTTTCCACGGCTCTTTTTTATTATCGCTTGGTTTTATTTTATACTCCATATCGGGCAATCCATCTACAGTCTTGCCTACTTCATGGCGGATAAAACCATCGCGTATACCCATCCAACCATCGTGAGCAGATAGCGGCCAGAATCGTATATCAGATTTCCAGATTGCTTCCAATAAAGCGGGCATGTCGCGCCCACTACCATTCTCCACCCAAATTTTTTCCCACAACCTGAACATTCGCTGTACACGATATGATTTTTTGAAATATATGACACCACCTGCCATTACATAACTATTGTTGCATTGCAGCACGTCCCTCACCGCTTGCCATTGCGGAGCATCTTTATAATCACTTAATGGCCGATAGGCCATCGTACACATATCAAATCTATCAAGATAATCAAGCGGAAGTATCACTTTATCGCTCATTACAAGACAATCTGCATCAAGCATAAGTGTCCGGTCGAATGGAGTGCGGTCGTACATCGTAACCCTGATATGCCTATTAGATTCATCAGGCAAATCAAGTTGTTCAAAAGTAGTATTTTCCGGCCATTCGTATGCCGAGTAATCAATATTACAAATAACATGTACTGGCAAATCACAATGTTTTACAAATGCCCTTGCCGATGCTACTGCGACCTTAGCATATTCATGTCCGAACGCTACGTATACGACACCGTTTGTCATCATTTTATCATCTCCAAAATTTGTAAAGCAATCTTTTCCATAGATATGTTTTGCTCATACCAGCGACGTGGAGAATAACTGCCTAAATTTACGAGCATTTCTCCGAGTTTCATTTCAAAATTATCATCACAACAGATATTACCTGTGCATGGATTTATGATAAATGCCTTATCTGTTCTTACGGTATCTCGTATCAAAACAGGGATATTCATAGCCATCAATTCAGGTATTACCCTCGGGCCGCTGTCATATTTACCATCATCACAGACAATGCCAGTTCTTGCCTGACATGCGAATTTCGGAATATCTTTTCTGTCAAGTCTACCAGTAGAATCAGCATCTGGGAACCATTTATTTTCAGGCCCGATACATAAAATCTTCGCCCATTTAGGCAGCCTGTCGGCAAGCCACTTGCATCCCTTTGATTCGCTCGGTCTATTACAAATATATACAAGATCGTATTTTCTGGGAATCAATACAGGCACGAAACAGTTTGCTGCTGATTTATGTATTACAAAAACTCTGGCATTCGGGTAGGTTTCTGAAACAATGTCTTTTTGCTGCAATGTATCGACAAGAATCAAATCGTAAACAACGCCATTTAGGGGAAGCCATCTCGTACCGGCACCGTAATAAATCTTAATTGCGTCTCGACAACTATTTAATGCTTCAATATATTCAGGGTAGCCGCCGCGATCAAAAACAACGCATGGCTTAAACTCCATCGCGACCGATTTGAGATCAACAGAGCGTACTGTTTTAATGCCGTCTCTGCATGAAAAATTTATACTGCTACCGTATTTGGCAATCAATCCAGTTCCGTTATTCTGCTTAACTATCTCGGCGAACAGCCCGCACCACATATCATTATCAATATCAAGAATTGGGTCTGGGGCAGGAGTATCACATTCTCCCGCGTGTGCTGATCTGAGGAAGAGCCATCTCATAAAAGTGCCTCCTCATAAACTTTTCCGTATTGTTGTGATATCAATCTCCAGCGGTAATCATCCAGCGCAATTTTTCTGCGGAGAACCAGCGGCCCTAGCACGTCTCGTAAGCCATCCGCAATTCCATCAACAGAACGATCTATAATTCGCAAATCGCATTTGTCCGCCAACTCCGGTACTATTCCTGTGTCTGTGCTAATCACCGGAACGCCAGATGCAAGTGCCTCAAGAGTAGTGTTACTACAACCTTCGCCCTCAGATGCGTTTACATAAACGGATAACGTGCGATACCACGGGGCGATCTCCTGCTGTTTCAAAATTCGTTGAGGTGAATCGCCGGGGTCTGTTACGAATTCAAGACGAAGATATTTAGCCCATTCTTTTTGAAGTTTTATAACCGCCTGTTCGATAAGTGCAACGCCTTTGTATTCTTTGCTGGCAGGACGCTTATTCCCGCACCACCCGACATAGATTGGCGGGGGAAAGAATGTTCGTTCATCAACGCCGTTGGGAATATATTTCAGAACACAATTATCACTAATATGTGGCCTTGCGATATCCAACAATCGTGGATTCTTGGCGATACAAAATGAGGCGTTCCTGACAGTGTCAGCACATTTTATAAGGTGCTGATTTGAGCGGACGGAAATAAGCTCGAAGCCCCAACAAGGGTGTTCCATATAACCCGGCGCTCTTACAATGTCAGGTAATACACATGGTGTGTGCAAATGAATTATATGATAGACGCTCGGGTCAGGCGGAAGCTGTGATTTACCAACAATCTCTACGTCATAATCAGCACTCAAAACCTCTGCTAATCCTCTGGCACGATTGCCAATAGCCCATCGCCTGACTTGCCCGATTACCATAAGTACGCGTTTCATCTCTTCTCCAATAGACGATTTGCCACAAATTTAGGCTCGCAATATCGAGTTACCCATTCTCGCCCGGCTTTGCTAAGCTCTTCCACCCGCAAACGATCTTGTACCAGCGAATCCAACACAATGGGTAATTGTGAATGACCTGTAACTATTACTGGGGGCCGGGGGAATTCATTGCCGAAAGTAAGGGGGCCGCCGCTTGTAATCACAACACAACCCGTTGCCATACCCTCAAGGCCCGATTTATCCAGACCGCCACTATAATGCTTCTGGCCGGGGATATCATGCGCAAGGCATATCTGGTCTATACATATATGCCAGCCCCGCCGGGCTTCACAGCATTCGTTGTGTGTTGTTTCGTCAAGAATATGATAGCCAATCCCGGCATGTTTGCGGTGAAGGGCAGTTAGGGTCTTTTGTATCTGCTTAGTACCCTTCCAATGCCAGCGATGTCTTTTCCCAGGGGAATGGCCGATAATAATTTTATCAGCAGGAGCAATGTTCGGCCCCATCATTGAAATCGGTGGATACCATGACCGGGCTTTAATGTCACCAATATATGTCTTTTTATGGGGTTGAACAAAAACACTCAATCCGCTTTCACGAATCTTTCCCTGATTCCACTCTGCAGGTGATAGCCCGGATTTATCAATTTCCCGGTGCCAACTTTTCATGCCAAGCATTAAATGTGAACTGCTGAGTATAACTGAACCGCCACGCTCGCTGATAAAGCCCTTAGGGTCGTCCAAAACACGCGGCATGAGCCATAGGAGACTCGGTATGCCAATAACTACGATATGATCGGCATCAGCTACCCATTTATGAGCTTCTTCCCTGTCAGCCTCGTTTTCGATCTGTAAGCACGGCATTTCTTCGGAGAATCCGAAGTCAGTAGCATCACTATGGTTTCGATATCGCAAGATCAGCCGTGCATCGTGTCCAAGATCGCAAAACGCTTTTGTCAAAGCAGGAGCGTTTCCGTAGGTAGCTAGATAAGATAGGACTGCGATTCTCATTTTTGGTCTTTCGCTCCAATCAAATTTTTAAGCCCACGTGATGCCTGTAAATGTTCAATCACCGGAGTAACATCAGGATAGACCTCGCGTGATGTATCGAAAATATAGCACAATTCTGGCGATAGTTTTTTTATCTTCAAGCGATCAAATCTTTTCATAGCCTCAGCAAAATTTGCCCTGTCAGACCGCTCCGGGCGATGATTATTTATCTCACGCCAACTGTAAAGGAATTGTCTGGTATTTTCAGTGATGCCTACCAGCAATGTACCGGGACATGGTTCTATATCGCGGAAAAAATGTACTGCGATATCTGATTTTATGCCGGTAACGTGAGGTAGTGGATTACTATGCAATACGCAATCCACGTCCAAGCTCAATAACGGAACCCTCGGATGTTCATCAAGTTTTTTGAGCAGATATTCCGGCCTATAATGTGAGTTTGCAAACCATGATCCACGGCATGGAATACAATCAAGCTCATAGGGGAGTGCAAACTTATCAAGAGATGCCTTAAATCTTGCAGCCTCAGTCTCATAGGGGCCGGGTGTGTAAAAAGCTACGATCAATGGATTTTTCGGCATTATAAAAACCTACACAATCGTCGGAGCGGTGGGTATATCATTGTAACCGTAAATAGCGTTTAACTCCCTCTGGCAGGACAGGTACGTATCCATTTCACCATAGACCGATTCTTTTACATCGGATAATTTATCGCCTTCCTCAGTATCATCATGCGTTCCGCGACTTTGGTATAACCAGATACCAGCGAGCTTAGCTGCCCAGTCTTTGACAACGTATAATACAACACCATCACCCTGTAATGGTACTGCGTAACGGGTGTTGCGGAATCGATCATCAATAATAGACTCTGCATAATTTATAGCTGATGTTATTCGATCTGTATTAGCAGAGGCAGAGATGTTATCAAGATTCGACCATGTTGCTATATTATCAGCCCCAAAAACAGATTCGATGTCAGCTTGTACAATATAGTTTGCCATATTTAACCAATGGCGGGCTAGAATTACCCAGCCCGCCAAAATCGAAAGGAGAAATGAAAACGAAACTCAAATTTTTATTATGGGGTGACGTCACCAATCGCAACCGCGTAAGGTGCGGATATGATCGGAAGGAACGTATCACCTGCAAAATGCTGGATACCGATTGGGTTCTGTGTCATCGTCGCGTAGCTGAAGAACCCGAATATCTTCTTGAGGTTCCTTGCCGCAGCAGTAGCATCGGCGGAAACCTGACCAAGCGACGTCGGGATAAGCCTGCTGCCCTCTATGTATTGGTACCAGCTACTTTCAACTCGCGGTGTAAATACCACAGTGTCATCACCGAACCATGTATTGAGATCGCCGTCGCTATCTTCGTAGAACGCGTCAGTGGCGGGATGCCAATTAAATCCACCCGTCCCGGCGGGAATTATTCCCTGTTTGATTTCGTTTGCGACATTGGCGTTGCCCTTGATGATGTTCGCAAAGTTGTTGTTCTTCGCAATATAACCGGGAACATTTGCTCCATAGAATACATCTGTGACGATGTATCCGCACTTCTTGGCTATCTGCTGCCTAATCGCAGTCAGTTGACTCACAATATCAGTTGTAGCAGTTGCCCAAGAAGCATCGATGATTGAACCATCGCCGAGAATATCAAGCTGTGTACGATTGCTCGCGGGAATACCAAAGTCAATACTTACCGCAGCACTTGTAGTGTTTGGCAAGAGGTTGCCATTGATATCGAAATTGATCGTTCCCTGCGAAAGCGCTGACGCAACCGCTGACAGCCGGAGGTTCCTGATCTGCTGATAAAAAGTACCGGTCTGACGTACAACTTCGTCTTTGCCTTCCCTACGCACTTCGGGACTATCACTAAACAGCATTTCCAGAGTATCTTCCTCGTGCATGATATCATGGAATGTGCTTATTGCAGTAATAGCGACCTTGGTAATTCCTTTTTGAGCCAGTCTTACCGCTGGAGCGCCGCGCGCTACGCGCAAGGCTGTCTCGCGGGTACCGTCTACACGCTTGTACTCACCAGTGGCACCGGCGATTCGTTTCGTGACGCGGGTAAAAGCAGGTGGTAGCCAATCTGTTGGTAAGCCCGTTTTGATTCGCTCAACCAACGGGCCAATTACCGGGGTGAAACCAATAAGTTCATTTAAGTTAACAGGCATGTTGTGACTCCTTATACATCATCGTCAAATGAGAACGGCGAACGGCCTTTAACCGTGTTACCTGTTCCGTTTAGATTGCCTTTGATCCAAGTTATGAGGCTTGTATCGGAAGGATAATTGATTATCTGGCTCGCATCAAGACGACCGCCGATAAGCATCTTCGCAAAGTCAATATCGATACTTGCGTCGTTGTCGTTGGTTACTTTCAGAGGGTAACCATTCGCAATCAAACACAGCGGGGTTTCGCTACCGTCTGTATCCTGTATGAAACTGCCGGAGATATAATCAGCGGCAGCAGCAGTGACGGTGATTGCTCCAGTAGTAACATTCACAGCAGAATATGTAACCTCTTCCGTTACAACGGTACCGGCAGCACTTGGCGGGCCAGTAACATTGAACGAACCAGTAGCACCGATTCTGCGAACAATTTCCGTAGCAGTTGCCACTGAAACAGTCATCACTTCATCATACGACCCGTCTTTGTCATAAGCGGATGCAAGTACACCGATAATCGATGGTGCAAACTTACTCCCGGTTGTACGCTTACCCATGACAAGGCCAGCGCGAAGGTAGTCAATGTCGCTGGTGTTGAGGGGATCACGAGAGTACGTGCCACTAATGATCGCTCCGCCTTCACGGTATCTCTCATTACTTAGACTAATAAGCCGAGGCGTTGCGGTATTGCCCACTCTTAACGTTGATACACTTTGAGGATTAGCCATTTCGATAGCTCCTTATCTTGTCTTTTGTTCAATTTGACCGGACGCTTCCATTGCGATATTGCCTGTGCGTTCGACTTCTTTTTCGTCAGGCTTGAATTCGTCTCCAGGCACTATCCGACTCATTGCCATTGATTGAGACTTGGTTTTTTCGCCCAACTCAACAGAATCGTTATCTTCCAAAGCCTTAACGACCTTGCGGGCAATAGATTCGTCCGTGCCGGAAACCTTACGGCTAAGCATATACGCGCTACGTGCGCCGGGCTTGCCGATAAGGACATCTTTCAAGCTTGCGGCGACCTTGGGGGTTATCTTTGCCTTTTCAACAAGGCCGTCAATCTTCTCCTCCGCAGTTTCCGCTCGTTCGTCAAGCATGTCGGGGTCTATCTTACTCGCAGCATTGCCCTTTGCTTTGAGTGCTTCAACTTCGCCCTTGAGTTTGGTAAGCTCCTCGGTAAGGCTTAGTTTGTTGTCAGTATCGGCTTTGATCCGCTCTTCAAGACGAGTCAGCATGTTTTCGTCAGTCATGTCATCACCAGCACCAAGAATGTCGCGTATTTTTGTTAGCATTTCAGCATCCATAATTTTCTCCTGCATTTGTTTGTCACCATCTATAGAGTATACGAATATCGCGGTGGGACTATTCACGCCCCTTGACGCGGCTATTGGAATAAATCCCTCCTGCCCCGGAACAACGGGCTGTTGGACTATGCTGGAATGCGTTATAGCCTCACCGTAAGAGTTGCCCTTCCCGTCTGTATATTCACGTTCGATCAGAACAGATACATTCTTAACCGTTTGGGCAAGTTTAATCGAGTCCTCCCCGATAAGTTCGTGGATTCCATAAAGCGTATCATCTTCACGGAACATATCTACGAGGTAACCACGGACAGCCTCGGCCTCCATGCTGTGATCGACAACAACTTCGACATCGACACCGTTTCCACGCATCGCTGCAAAGGTAGCTATCCATCTGTCCATCCGATCTCTTGTTACATCCATCGACCATTCATGGAATGGATGCCGATATAACCCCGTGTGGATCATGTCCTTACGGAACCGCTGGACAGGCTGGCCCTGTTCGTTCATCGCCATGCTACCAGCAGGTTCAAACACAGCACCAGAGAACGCGGCGGCTACACGAGCGCCACGTGATTTTAATGATGCAGCTTTTCCCCACTGGGTTTGACATACCGCCCGACGTTGCTTGGAATCGGGATATTCCTTGACCATTGTCGCATCGCCCATACAACGGGTAATGAATTTGCTTTGTTTCTCATTGGCTCGTTTTGTTGGTAATGGCATCTTTGCTCCTGTTCTATTGTTCTTACGATACTTCTCCGATATTTATTCACCACTTACAAAAAATTTTCAAGAAATGGTAAATATGCTTGACTCATATAGACGATAGGTTATAATGATGGTGTGGATTGAAACTTTTTACAGGAAAAATGAAAATGGAAAAAAAAGTGAGAACAGTTCAAATTTCACCACACGCTGTTTGTATTGCAAAAGCTATTGATGATCCTGATTATTGGCATTATATTTATATGACACATAGCGATATTTTCGGCAGCGAGGCGACTCTGATAATGAGGAAATGTAGCCGATGTGGTACTATGCATGGTTTCTATATCGAAGAAACAGATTGGGAGCTAATGCCAGCAGGGAGAAAATGAAATGGAAAAGAGCCTAAAATATGAGATGGCTCGTCTAAGGGCGTTTACTTGTGCCACGAAAAAGGAGTTGTCGCAATTACGGAAAATGGCGATAGGCCTTGGCCGTACACCTATATTTTCTGCTGCTGAGGTTGCCGAGGCGATGGTTTTCTTTGCGTTAGCTGGGTTTAATGCCAATAAAATAATGGGTGCGATGCCTTGTACGCTCAATCTTGCCGCAGTAGGACAACTATGCCCGGTAGACGCAGTAAAAACGGTTGTAAAAATCATGAATGGAATAGGTATTGATGGTAAAGTTATTATTGACAAACTTGTAGGTGTACTGGCCGCAACCAGCTTGAGCAGGCAAAAGAAGAGAACGCTAAACTAATTCAACAGCTCCGTTTTGGAAGGGGGGGATAAAAAATGAGCGTGCCTGGAAAAATTAAAGCCCGCCGTTCTGCGCTCGCCCTTACCCAAGCACAAGCAGCAGAGCGAATAGGCTGGACACAACCTGTATGGCAAAGTTATGAGTCAGGGAAAAGACTGCCTACCGCTGGTGGGACATTAAAGAAAATAGCCAAAGCGATGAAATGTAAGGAAGCCGATCTGCTTTAACCTATCGGCCCAATCGTGTCCTGATTTATCATGCCGGGATTGAAATTCCAACCCACGTCAGGGCCGGGCTTAACCATCACGCCATCAACTTCAACCTCAGCTAGTGGCGCATTTGAGGTTGCAAGTTCAGTCTCGTCTTTGTAAATCTCAAGTGCATCGCACCTGCAACTCGTTCCATTCGGCGGGAATATCTCAGACCACATCGGATCGTCTTTCGGCAATCGTACACCATCCAAAGCATCATGGTTCGGCCTCACCCGGTCATCACCAGCGGTAACATACTCATATCCCCACAGCATATCATCAATTACCGGGTCTTGATTGGCATTCCACTGCCCGGCTGAATACGCTACCTGTATCTGTGTCCTGACAAGCGTTTCCAGCAAATACGGCTTATCCGTAGCTATTCCAGCAGAATCAAGCGATGCCCGAAGGGTTTGTACTGCCTCAGGCCCATGCTGACCCTCTTCGATTATCTTCCCGATAGCCTTAGATGCCTTTGCTTCTACCGCTGCAGAAGCGGTTCTGGTTACCTGTACGGCTTCAGGAGCGTACTTCTCTGCGATAACGGCTATTTCCTCGTCTGTTAAGACCATTCGCTTCTGAAGGAATCCTACGGCCTCGTCATAAGGGCCTGCAGCTTTCCTCATTTCAGCCATGTGTGAGGTTGTACCCCTGATTGTACGAAGCCTGCCTGTCAGGTGGGCCGCGACTGCTGCATCTGTGAGTAATGGTGCTAGATTCTCGAAAGCCGTGTCGATTGCAGTGTTTATATCATGTCCACGCTCAAACGCTCGCATGGCAGCCAATTTAATCTTGCGGGCGATTGCCGGGAGGCTGCGCATTGCTATGACATCCAGCTTCCGCCTGTCGCGGTTGTGGATAAGTGCGGCCTTACGTGCTTTTTGCGATGCTGGCATTTGTTTTCCTATATATGTTGCGCACGATCTTGGTCATTGACGCGGGAACTTCTTCTTTTTTATCATCAGGCCGTGGGCCTATCTCGTCAATATCGACTGTCTCGGAAGCCTTAGGTAACCCGGCTGAATCAAGCATAGTATCGATATCAAGCCACTTGACCAACAGATCTATGTTCGCAGGATTAGATAGCGTCTTGCCAAGCAGATCACGGAAGAACGCCTGCTGTTCTGGAGCCATGCCCGCACGGGACAGATATATGGTATTTTCCGCATCGTACCCAAAATTATACTTGAGTAAAGGGTTAATCAAATACCAGTTGACGTTTCGGAGGATATCTTCATACAGCAGCATCGCGACTGCCATTGCTAAGTCCCCGTGTGTCTCCGCCTCAGCCTTCGTGCCGAACGTACCCTCAATCGCAGCCCGCTCGGGGACAAGCCAGCCCCTCATTAATTGCGAATCATAATACTTCAGCATGTTTACGAAATCACCGCCATGCTGACCCTTGGGTTCAAGGAATGAGATTACCCACGCCTCCATATCTTTCAGGCTTATGCCCTTAGCCATTAAATCCTCGGCGAATCTCTTGAACTGGTTAGGCATAGCGATGCCTTTGGCTTGGCTAAGGTTTTCGATAACCTTCTTGGCAAGCTCGAAATTGCTCCTGACAGCGCCAGTAGCATCTTTACTCTCACCAGTAGGATATTCGATTATCGGAATAACACCGGCGGTCTTTGCCCCGTACTGGGCCATTTGTTTCGCTGTATCCAGCCAAGGCTGCCATGCGTTTGCCCGTATATTCTCATGTCGTGACCGGCCATAGAAATTTCCTGCCTCACCATCATAAGTAAACCAAAAGGCCTTCTCCGCACCTATCTCCACATCGTGTTGTTTCAGGCCAGCAAACGTACCAGTTGCCTTGTCGATCATAACCTTAGTATAATCGGGGAGTAGCGGCTTAATCTTTGAGTATACATATCGACCGTTGTCAACAACCCAAACCTTTTCAAACGATTGGAACCCGTAGTCAAGTGAAAACGGGATGTTATAAATGATACCAGGCCAGAAACTTTCAACTTGTTGCCTAATGAATTCTACACGTTCTTCAGGAACGCCGTCATTAGCCTCTATCGACCATGTAGCGACGCGGATCGGTACGGTAGCGATAGTTCTGGCAAGTGCGATAGTGGGCTGTTCTCGCATCTTCCTGTACGTGCTGTAAGTTCCCGGTGATGCAGGGCCGTAGCCATCCATTCCAGTAAGAGCAGTAGCTACCCCGGCTATCCCGTCATCTGTGCTTTGGATGCGAGTCTCTTCGCCCACCTTTGGCTTTTTCCTAAATATCGGCATTACAAACTCCTATATGTTAAATTCACCTGCTGGTTCACTTGTTATCAATTTCATCGGACGAAGATAAAAAACGTGATACCGACAAGCGTCTGAATTATGCGCCAGAATTCCATTTGCAAAAAACTCATGCGATCCCTCTACAGTAATATCATATACTGGCTGTTTTCTTTCGTTTCCACGAGAGACGCTTTCCACATGAACGGGAACAGCATGTTGGTTTTCGGTAACGATTGATAACGAATTTCTTACCACAGTATTCACATGTTCTTGTCTCGTTATCAATTCCTGATTTGCGTCGGGCAGCACATCGACAGTTGAGTGAACAATACACATTGGCTTTGCGGCCTTGTATGCTGGGGAATGTTTTTCCGCAATAGATACACTTTTTGTCGATTGATATACCTTTGCCGAAAGAAGTCTTTTTAGCGTGTTCCCGATGCCATTTTCTTCCTTCGGGCGATCTGTGCCATATTGCCGCAAGGTGTCGAGTGGAATGTAATTGTTTCCGCAATTGCACAAGGCGAGCAGGAGAGAGCGGATGTTTGGCGGCGTGTCCTGCAGCAGTAAGACATTCCAGATTTTCAATAGTATTGTTAGCAGGGTTCTTGTCTTTGTGGTGGATATAATACCCATCGGGAATTGGCCCAAAATGGTCGAACCATATATGTCTGTGTAAGTAACCATATGATCCTGCTTTGAAATAAGACCTGTCTGAAAATTGCTTTGCTTGCGGATACCGTGAATATCTGTGGTTTTTGTAGACGATTGTTTCTTTTTGCATGTTAAAATCCTTTCTATTGGATACAGAACGTTACCGGATTTTAACAATTCCAAGGGTACAAATCCAATATCTTTTACCCAAATTGGATGATTTTTTGTACCACTAATTTTTTTCCCATTAGATAAATTTACTGTAATAATATCGGCATTTTCAAAAGCTATTCCGCTCCATAAAACTTTTTTATATCCCTTGCGCGTCAATACCTTCATGCCAGATTTAATCTTTTCAATAGGAATATCGCCCTTATCAGTAGCGATCATTGTCTCTGCAATAAGACAGGCATGGCTCAAGGCATTGACATGCTTATCTATTAAGCCATTCTCGTCCGTCTTAAGGTTCTTAAAATCTGCGAGCAACCTCTTGCATCTTGGATGCACACGATAATGCCTATGTCCGTCAATATCGCACAAAGCGTCGTTGAAAGCATTCATACTATCCTTGATGCCAGGGTTAGCCTTCGGTACACGGATTCTATACTTAATGCCCTCGCGTTTCAATACTTGTTTGACGATCTGATAGTCTGTCTCACCAGTACCAGTCCATTCACTTTGCCCTGATGCGTCACCGAATATATGCAATTCGTCAGGCCAGCGATAACCACCCTGTGCTTTTACCCATTCGACAAACGCTTCGGCAGCAGCACGCGCGTGCATACGCGGCTCGTGTATCTCGTCTGCAATAACAAATTCATCTTTTTTATTATCATACTGCCCGATTTCCAAGTGCATACCGGGCCTAACGTTGAAATCCAATGCTATCTGCAATGGTAAATCATCTCGCAATGTAGCATTTATATCTATGTTTGCATCGGTAAAATTACCATAAACCCGGCCAATACCTACTGAACCCGGACATTGCTGGTACATGCTCTCCCATACCTCTTGCGGGCATGCGCTTCGTATAGCAAGCATGGCTTCCCGTGTATACCGCCGTGGACAAAGCGGATCGCCTTCCACCCGGCCAAGTGCATCGTTTTCTTCAGCAAGTGCGGGGAAACGTATCACCTGCCAATCGTCAGGATGCTCGTTGATTAGATAGCCGGTTAGATCTTCTTCGTGCCAGCGTTGCATGACTATGATGATAGTAGCGTTGGGTTCGCAGCGGCTATACAGCGTTGAATTGAACCACTCGATTGTCCGGTTACGAACTATGAAACTATACGCATCCTGCCAGTTTTTCAACGGGTCGTCTACGATTATCAGATCCCCGCCATGCCCTGTTACCGGCCCGCCGACACCTGCAGTTATCATACCACCGCCTTGGGGCGTATTCCATCGATGTGCTGCAGAACTGTCCCTACTAAGTGTTATGCGTATTCGCTGGTTCCGCTCAATCTCATTTCGACATTTGCGACCCCACTCTGCAGCAAGCCCCGCTTCATACGCGGTAAGTATTACATTGCGATTAGGCATGTTATCCAAAAACCAAAGCGGTGTCCATTTACTGACAAGGAAACTTTTCCCATTTCTCGGCGGCCAGTTGATTATCACTCTCCCCCGCCCACTTGCTATCGCACGTGCTATCGCGTTCCCCGCAAACACCTGCGCCTTGAATGGTATCCACTTATCACTTGTTACGTGTTGGGCGTAAGTATGTGGAGTCCACCGCCACGGCTGACCGCAGATCAACGCTGTAGCATCATTCGTTGGTTGCAGTGTTTCCATGACCATTATTCTTACCGTCAGGTTTGTTTTTTGTCTCGTTAAGGCAGTTGGATAGTTTGATTGCCAATTCCATTGCTTTCGGGTTTGTAAATATCTTTTCGATAGATTCTTGCGTACCGGAGAATAGATCATCACCACCAGCACCGGCAATACGCCATGGAACATTGCCGTCGGTACGATTAACGATTAGATTCTGCTGCGAGAAACCACCTTTAAGTGCCTGGGCGATCATTTTGGTTGCAAGTGCCTCGGCAAGTGTCTTTTTCGTCTTGCTATCTGTTTCCTTCGCCAATAGCTTGTGAAACAAATTGGTGATGTTGACTGTACCTCTCGCCGTACCATTTGGATTTCCGGATTGGCCTGGCTTGAACTTATGGTTTTCGATGTTTTTCAGACTATTGGGGTGCATTTTCCGCTTCGTTGTATTTTCGCTACTACCCATCGAATTGTCTTTTTGCGTTGTCATATTATTTATTGTTCTTAGCCTGATGCTCCATAATCACGCGTATTTCACGAATATCGCCCTTAATTTGACTGAGGTCTTCAAAAAAAATCGCATCGCGGGCTTCGCTCTTCCCAATGCGTATGTTGTGGTTACTCAATAGTTGAGCGTGTACTTTAACATCGCTGGAGTTAGATATCTGGCCCAGTGCGAGAAATCCTATTCCTGCAACACAAACGCCTGCAATAACTTTAGCCGCTAATCCGTTTTTTTCATTTGCCATTTTACGGCCCCTTGTAAGTAGCACGTGTTTTGACTTTATACACAGTTTGATATCCTGACCCGGTAATAGTGATTTTGACGGTATAATATGCTAGTTCTGTAAGCGTGATTGTGTATGGTATCTCACCAGCATAATCACCATCTGTCCCTGTAATATATGGGATGCTTATATCCTCTGCCCCGGGAACCACTACATCACTTGAATCATAAAGCGTGGCGGTAATAACAGCATCATTGATGTACGTGTCAGCAACTTGATCCTTGAGACTTCGAATGCGAATGCAATTATCGGTACTTAGATATACATTGTCTATACTCATGTTACCCTCCCAGCTATTCTAGGCTTCATACTAAACAATCCGCTAATTCTGGCAATTATGCTTATAATGCCACGCGCACAGACAAGGCCTTCGATCTTCATATCAAACGGCGGCATCAGTAAAAACGTTCTGTCTGCGTTCGTTAATAATCCGTCAGGTATCTTAAAAAGTCGCATTAGCTCGCCTCGCCTTGGGTTTCCGTAGTTCCATCATCCGCAACTGCTTGCGTTGTGGCTGTAGTTGTACCATCTTCTTTGAGTGTTTTCAATGTCCCTGTCCCAGCCGCGGTTTTTGTCAGGGTAGTTTTCCCGAAGAACCGCCGCCATAGTTGGATTACCACTTCCCTGAAATTCGAGGCTACGCCGGTAGGTTCGGTCATGGATATAGAATCGAGACCATCTGACGCCAGTTTTGCCGCCTGGGTAGCTGTATCCATTTCGGTCTTAGTTGGCGGGTCATATGCTGTAAGAGCCGCCGCCGCTGCAACTTGCGATTGTGCTTGTGATAAATTGTTCAAGGCTGCGATGGCGACTCCATTAGCTGTAATTCCTGTATTATCAGGGGCTGTGGCGTTCCGTGTAGAAACAGCCACGTCAAGATCGGAGAGATTGTCCATAAGTGTAGCCCGTGCAGCTGTTAATCGCCCGATAAGCGTATCGATATCAGCAGGTACGTTTGTCGGGCCGAGTTCGTCTATGTAACCGGCACGGATAGCCGTAAGTCGTGTCAATAGGCTGTCAATATCTGCGGGAAGATTAGCAGCAGCAAGTTCGTCAAGATATGGGCCACGTGCGGATGTATAGCCCTGCGTTGTCATGCCTGATGTCACATGCCCTTCGACATTACTCTCGATAGCAAGAGCGGATACATCGGCTTTGAAGTCATCCACACCTGAAACAGCAGCACCAGCCACTTTTGTAACGTCTACTTCCTGATCAGCGGCTAATTCGTACCCTGTCTTATCATCGTTCTGGCCGACGGTTACCTTTCCACTTGCATCGGTAGCCAACAGATTCGCTGGTGTCGTAAGTATCTTACCCGCGGCGTCAGTACCGGCTTGGGCAGCCGTATGGACAGATCTGCTTCCAACAGTAGCATTGAGATTGGTTAAATTGTCAAGATAACCCGCACGTGTCGCTGTTAGGCGGGTAAGTAGGGCGTCAATGTCGGTAGGAATGTTTGCGGCCGCAAGTTCATCAAGGTACGGTGCTCGGGTAGTAGTATATCCCTGATCTGTCATGCCGCTTTGCACATTTGTCTTGACCTGAGCAGGGGTTGCTGTTCCGTCCAATATAACATCCAGTCTTCCTCCGTTTGCCCAGTCGGTTTGAAGTTCGTTTGTATCTGCCGCGATATCTGAGGGTAAAACTTCGGCTGAGCCAGTCCAGTCGATTGTTCCGCTTGCCAGAAAATCATCTGTAATCGCAGGTGATCCACCGACCTGAGAATAAATATCGACGATGTATATTCCCGCCGTATTAACTCCGCCAGGAATGTCGCCAACGTAAGTATATCCACCAGCTGGAGTTTCTGTTAATGTGATATCATAATCGCCCCAACTTGCGGGTACGAGCGTTTCCCATGTAGTATTGGCAGCATCCCAATACTGATTAACAGCATTGCGAATAACAGCATACAGGGTATCTCCTGTTTCTGTGTCTCTGTATTTAATTTCATTGGCCATATTTCATATTTCCTATTTTATATCTACCGTCCTTGAACCAACTGTATCTTTTTGATAATGAATATCAAAATCAAGAATCGCTATTCCGCCTGCATAATTATCTCCTGCGGCAGCAACTCTTTTTACCCGGCATAACAGAATTGAAGATATTGTGTGTCCTGTCCCATCTATGCCAGCAGCGGTAACGTCTTCGTATTGGTGCTTATAATCCGTTGACGCGCCTGTAGATATGTCGTTCGTTTCTAAAGTGGTGTTGGCAGGGAAATCTTCGTCTATGTCTGCCCATGTATATTCAAATTCGATTCCAAAATTGTCGGCGGGGTATAGATCTGAAGTACACATAAAATGGATATGGGGGTAAATAGTAGTCCCTTGCTTCCATGAATGTGGCAATTGTGCTGTGATTATAGCCTCGTCTCCATCAGAGAAAATATAACTATAAACACCTTGGCTGCCTGAACCATCATCAAACAACTTTGTCAACGTGGGATTATTAGAAACACCGTTCCAGTTATTGGGGCCAAGAGGAGTCACATAATCATCCCATACCAAAGCATCCTCCTCAAACAATAAGGGCTTTGGAATTACTTGCCACCCATTTTTGCCACTTGCATTACCCATTAGAACACCTCCAAGTTTGTAGGTAGACTCTTCATCTGCAAGCTGCCATCAGTACCGTATTGCACACTAGAGTTACGGAATAGTGTCATCGCCAGATATTGTGTATAACTTATTACGATCAATTGGCCGGAAGCGACATATTCATCCATCTTGGCGATCATCGCATCCCAAACCGATTGTTTTACATTTCCTGCAACCCAATCAACGTCTGGCATGATTTGGTGGGAATATAAATGGGCGAAAGTTCGACGATTGACAACATCTGTTATCATGCTTTCCGCATCAGCCACCGTCTTATTGTTTGGCCCGTCGCTGCCGACCTGGTAATAATCTCCGGGGTTCCAGACATTATTGGTTGTCCATCCTTCAGGCCCATATCCCCATGCAATATTGGGATAAACATCTGACCACGCAACGACACCGCGAGAAGATACATACCCAAGCTCTTTCAATATAACCGGGACATTGGTATCATCACAGATACCATGATGTCCACCCCAAGATGCAATGTTTAGTCCTCTGTGGAATCCAAGACTTGAGAACAAAAACCGATTCTTACTCATTGAGGCCCGGAAATCAGCTTCGGTCGTAGCTACTGAAAAAATATTGGCTGTGTAAGACCCTTGATGTGCAACATCCCAGCCTGCGTTATACATTTCGATGAGTTGCGTGAGCGTCATTTGTGTAGCACCAATTACAGAACCCGGACTGGTCACGTCAACGCCACCCAAAGCAACCCATTCAGTCCCCGGCCAGCCGCGAGCTTGCATGTCAGTAAAAGCAACTGAATACTGCGTATCATAAGCCCCATCGAAACCGAGGCAAATTGCACCCACAGGCGTACCTGTGCCAACGTCAAGACCGTCCTCTGCAATAATGCCACCAACCGTTAAAGTAGTGTTGCCTGTTTGTGCCTGACATCTAATTCTGATTTTTTCAATCCATGTTCCGCTTGCTCCCCAAACAGGCGCTCCTGCACCAAGAGTGAATTTCCGAGGATTGATGTTTACAAACCACCAATCGCCAGCTTTTAATCCGTAATAGTGATTTCCAGCTAAAGTGATATACTCGGAATAATAAGGCGCTTCGCCATTCGCAGGATAAATACGCAACTGAATAGAAAGTATTTTTGTCGGGTCTGGAGCGTAGAACCATATACCAACCGCACCGTAGACTTTTACTGGCTTGTCCAAAACAAGACTATGGAAATCATTAGAACCAGTCAGAACTTCAAGCTCCAACCCCTGAGTACCTGTTTTGAAATGAACAGTATCTGCCTGATTTGTAGCTGTTCCATCAGCCGACCAGCTTTCGTGCGGTTGCATATCAGCAACCACGATACGACGGACGGCAGGTGGATTTAATCTATAATCCGTGTCTGTAACGTATTTATTGACAGCCGACGCCGTTCCTGACGTTCCTGTTAGTGCAGCCTTTTCGCCAGCCGTTGGCATCAAACTCCGTTTTAGTCGCTGTGTTAAGTTCATGTCATTATCTCAATACCAAATAAAGTCAATCATGTATATCATTAACAAATCCCTTTATAAGTTTTACGATTTATAGGGGTGATGCTTTCAGAGCTTAGGGAATTGATGCGATTTTTTTCGCAGTAATGAAGTGAACTGGTTACTTTACACAGTCAAAAGCCGTAGGTCAGCCACGCTCGGCCTCCTAACTTGCACTTTGGGGTTTCGGTTTTACCATGTACTTAGTTCGACAAAATCCGCACCAGCAAAGGCCAATATTGCCTTCTGTTGTTACTTGTGAGAACTCATATTTCTCAAGAAACAAATGCCCACAGGAACATTGTGCTGGGTAAATCGCTTTATCGCTCATGGGGTTCTCCTAACTTGAATAAGATTCACCTGCTTCTCGAAACACGCCGCCACAATAACATTCACCGCCCTCATTATATCCCGGTCTATCTTCACGCTCCCTACCACACATATCGCACCGCCAAATAATCATTAACTCACGATCGAAAGCCTCTTCGCTATATCTATAATTATCGCTCATGTTAAGTTCCTTTTGCTTTCGATTTCTGAATTATCAAACAACCTATCGGGCAATAGAGTAGTGGATTTTCTCTACAAGTTTTGCAGACTTTTTTATGTTTCTCCAGCTCTTTTACTCCAAGCTTATTCATAACTGCACAGCCGCCCTGGGTTAGCTTATTCATGGGGGTTCCCTTCTGCCTGTGTGTCAATTACAGTATCAGCTGGAGCAATAATGTTAATGACATAAGGCTTTTGCCTTGGCAGCATCTTGGCTCCAATAAAAAACCCAACAGCCATCGCCAATAGAAGCCAAAAATAAATTGGAATATCACCTTTCATTTGACACCTCTTCTATTCTGTCGTGCAATTTGTTAATCATTCTCATAATCCATTTGGATTCTAAATTGAATGGACACCAGCTGAAGTCGCAGTGCTTGCAATATCTACCGTCATCGAAATGAACACCAGTACCCTTCCGGCCTCGTTTACCGCAAATCGGACAGTCGATTGTTAATTTTGGTCTACTCATTTTTCCTTTCTCCACACGTTAGGCATTTATCGCTCATGGGGTTCACATTCTTTCTGGAGAAAATAAAATTGTAAAAAACCCTTTGCGTTTATTTTCTTTAATATCTCTGTGTGCGAATTGTTTAGGGTTGATTCTCCCATCGTTGTACCGCACCTGAAACGACTTAAACCCACGAAATTTATGCCATTGCATTCGTAACCAATTCATAATTCACCGTCGCTTTCTTCCAACGCCCACGTCGCGTAAAAACCATACTTACATTGTGGTGTTTTGGTTTTACCATGTTCTATCCAACAACTAACCTTTCTAACCAGCTTCTGTCATTACTTCGATAGCTTGTTTAACAGCAGCAGGTAGCTGAGCTTTGAGTAGTGTGGTTTTGCACTTTTTGGCTAACAATAGGATTTCGTCCCAACACTTGTCCTGTATTGCATCTCGCAAAATTATAATCCCTCGCCCTTTAACATTTTCAAGCATTGCAAGCCAGAAATTACGCTCGTTGTAGTAAGACGAAGTAAATAAAATTCGTTTAGTTTTTATCTTTTTTAAGTCGAGTATAAGTATAGATTGGTTATGAAACTCGCCGACTCTCTGATATCCACCAACTTCCTGATACCCACTGACTTTCTGAGACCAGCTGACTCTCTGATACCCACCAACATTCTGAAACTCACTAACTTTCTGATACCCACCAACATTCTGATACCCACCAACATTCTGATACCTGCCGACTCTCTGAAATCCACCAACTTCCTGAAATCCACCGACTTCCTGAGACCCACCAACTCTCTGATACCCACCAACTTTCTGAAACTCGACGACATGATCAAAATTTTCTACAATATATGATTTTGCGACAGTTATTGAATGTTTTGCGATAACACTTACAGCTTTAAGATGACCTGTGATTTCTATATCATTTTCAA
>Ga0307928_10000620_pt1 | contig 26847 bp, 40 predicted proteins | sample AceLakmetagen232_FD_201815 | JGI IMG/M metagenome (GOLD analysis project Ga0307928, IMG submission 201815) | Saline water microbial communities from Ace Lake, Antarctica - #232 | ecosystem: Environmental > Aquatic > Non-marine Saline and Alkaline > Saline | place: Antarctica: Ace Lake... | reverse complement strand
ACGACGGGGCCGCCGACGACGACAGGGCCGCCGACGACAACGGCGACGACAACGGCCGGCGCGACAACGACTGAGGGATTGACGACGACAGGGCCGGCGGCGCTTGATTGTGCGTTTTGCGGAGAAGATGAAACGGCGCGCGGCTATTTGGTGACGTTCGGAGGGCTTACCGACGACTGGTCGTGGGGGGCTGAACTGAACGGGACGACGGTATTTCTCAGTCAGTCATCCGAGGCTTGCTATTACGTGGGGATTTGGACGGGGGGGCCGTCTCACGTTACCGTCACATTGAAAATGACCTCTGTCACTTCGCTGTTTGTGCGGATAACCGTTCAAGGCGCGCCGGGAATCTGGGGCTATATCCTCATTTTCTCCAAAGACGGCGGCACCGTTTGCCGTTACGAAGGCGCGATCGGGTTTCATTCGGCCACGATAGGGATACCGCCTCCACCGGTGCCTCCACCAACGGGGACGCTGTGGTGTGAGATTGCGAAGGTTATGTAATGGCGCTTGTCTGGATTGACGAAGCGAACGCCGAGAAGGTTCCGGGCGTTATCAAATGCGCCGGGAATGTCCAGCTAACACTACAGGCCGATGGGGTCTATCTTCTGTGGCTTGTGACGACCGTGGGAGCAACGACGACGGCCGGGGCTACTACTACGGCTTAGGATCGAGGAGCGGGCCGTGGCGCTGATTTGGGTAGACGAGACGGGAACGGAAAACGCGCCGGCGGTGGTGAAGCTGTCGCCGGTGGGGTCGTTGTGGCTGGCACCGCAGGGTGACGGCGTTTATGTGTTGGGTGATCCCGGGAGCGTAGCACCGACGACCACGGAAGGCGTCACGACGACGGTAGCAGCGACGACCGTCGGCGCCACAACGACGTATGCAGCGACAACTACGAGCGGCCTCGGGCCGTGTGATTTCTGCGACGAGGGGGCGTGCACGCTTTGCGATCAAGGTAGCTGCGATCTATGCGATGAGGGCGGCTGCACTTCTTGCGACGAGGGCATGTGCATTAGCTGCGATGAAGGCGCTTGCACGGCTGGCGATAACGGACCTTGCACATCATGCGACGAGGCTGGTTGCACCGGCTGTGACGAGGGGGCCTGCACTGCCTGCGATGAGGGCGGATGCACCGCTGACGACGAGGGGAATTGCACGCTCTGCGACGAGGGAGTTTGCACCGCCTGCGACGAGGGACCGTGCACCGCCGGCGACAACGGGCAGTGCACTTCCTGCGATGAGGGACCGTGCGCGCTGAACGACGGCGGTGGGTGCTCGTTGTGCGATGAAACCGGGCCGTGTCCGGACGATGCACCGACGACCACGGGTCCGGCTACGACTACCGGACCGGCTACCACTACCGCCGGCGCTACGACTACCGGCGCCGCGACGACGACGGGAGGCGCGTGGGAACCGTGCTGCTTTGAAACGCTTTGTCTACTGAATGACACGGGGGCGACGTGGATGGACTCTTGCAACGCCATGGCTGCGTGCGCGCCGGATTGGACCGGTGATTGCACCTATGCTCGGATCGGGGAAGTGGCTCCTTGCACGTTCCCGCCATGGCGCTACGATTATTTAAGCGACGATTGCGCACCGCCATAATGGAGGGCTTCAATGCGCTGTCCGCACGAGATAGTGAAGGGAAGGCATAAAGACGGACTGGCCGTTCAATGCGAGGTCATGAACGCGCAGCTCGGATGGGGGCACGGGTTTCCGGTGAAGGTGGGGTGCGCGGTTTGTCCGGATCAGGACGGAAGGGAGCCGAGGGTCGAGGCGATGATCGAGCACCTCCGGCGCGTGCGCGTCATGGCCGACAGCAAGCGATTTGACGGAACGTGGAAGGGGGCGCCGGCAGCGGCCGTCGTTATGGCGGCGCTGGAAGCCGAGCACGGATACGGCGAGGTAAAGCGGGAGGCGTTGTTGGTCGCGGCGGCGGGCTGGCTAGCGCGGATCGCGGGCCATGATCGGGTCCGAAACCACCTTGGGGAAGAAATCCGGCAAGGCCGCTTGACAGCGGATGAGGCGTTGGGTATACTAGAAACATACGACGCGGATCTCCAAACGCTGGACGGGCGAGGAGATGAAAGCTAACCATATCGGGAATCCGACGTGTTTTCATTGCGGCGCTTCTATCAAGCGACCGCGCCGCATCTTTTGGAAGCCGACGGGGTATCTGCACAAAGGTAAAATCATATGTCCTAAGTGTCGCCGTCTACTTAACCAGGAAAACAGCAACCCGGAGGCTAGCGATGGTTGAGGACAAATTGGAATGTTCTAACTGCAACGCCGTGATCGGTCGGAAGGAGGTGGCGCATCTTCACAATGATAAGCCGGTGTGCGGTGCCTGTTACTACGAGATCCTTGAGCGCGCCGACCGTAAGCGGCCGGCGACGACAGTCGTGCGGGGCGGTGAGATCGTCGGCGTGGAAGACCCGCGGCCGGCGACGCCGGCGCCGCCGGCTACGCCCCTGGGCCGGCCAGCGACGATCCGTGACGGGGTGCGAATTGGGATCGGCTTGTGCATCGTTTGGGCGATCCTCGGCGCGATAGCTCTGGCGATAGTGTTGCTGTTCTCTCCCGAGCACGGTGGCGTCGGCCTTTTGCTACTGATAGGCGTCATCGTGGTTGTGCGGTGCATTGCCTCTTGGATTAGTAACGATGAATGACGATATCCGTATACGCCTCAGATTGGCGGAGACGCGCAGGCAGATTGCACGTGCACCTGCGGCGGATCGTTGTTGTAGAGAGGCGGGGGGATGAATAAAGACGCACATTCAACTAGAAGGCTGGGACTGACCATGTTGTGAATGCCGACGAAGCATATTTCCAGGAAGCAGAGCGGCGGGGGCAAGCGGCGAAAGCCCAGGCAGATCCGGCGGCGGTGAAAATCCGCGCGGCGATTTGCCTTGCTTGTCCGCACATCATAACGGCGCCAGCGAAATGTCGGGGGTGTGGGGCATCAAAGTGCAGCATTGACGGGACTCCGATCCGCGAACGGATTTTGTCGAGCGGATGTCCGCGCGGTCGATTTTCGGGGCCGTCGTTCACAACGCTTGATTTCAATCTCTCCGATCGGTGCAACCTCGCCTGTCCCGGGTGCTACGCGCGGGAGAACTACGGCGCCGGTCCGGACATGGATCGAACGCGCGCCACGATCCGCTGGTTTGTCGAGCAGTCGCGCGGCGTCGAGACGAAGGTCCGCCGGGTCAATATCTACGGCGGGGAGCCGTTACTTGAGTGGGATGATCTGCGAGAGGCCGTCGAATGGACGGCGCAGGCATGGCCGGAGTTCGACTTCGGCTTTGTCGTCGTTACAAACGTGACGCTGCTAACCCCGGACAAGATCGAGTGGCTGACAGATCACAAAGTCAGGGTTTCTTGCAGTATCGACGGGAATCCGGAAGCGGAAATGCTGTCGCGTCACGCCGGCGCCGAGGTCTTCGAGAACGCGCGGGCGCTGATTGCGAAGCAGCCGGCGTCGTGTCGAATGACGGTGACGCCGGCGACGGCGCCATTCGTAGCCGACTCCGTTGCGTATCTCTGCGAGGAGATCGGCTTTCATACAGTGAATGCGATCGTCGCCGATGGGGTTCATTGGAGCGTAGAGGATATTTGGGCGTTCAAGCATCAAATCACGAAGCTGACGGATTGGTGGATTGCTCGGAGACGGGCCGGGAAAAATTGCGGGCTATATCATATCCGGAACATGATTGACAGGCTGCAAGCCGGCCAGCGACGTCGCAGCGTATGCGGCGCAGGCACAAGTCGGGTCGCGGTAGACACCCAGGGGAACTTGTGGCCGTGTCACCGATTCTGCAATCTGCGAAGTGATCCGGCGTATAAGCTCGGGACGCTTGCGGCGGGGTTTTGGAATGTTCCTTTGTTTGATCGGCTTCGGAACTACGACCTGGCATTCGAGAACCGGGAACGATGCGCGACGTGTCCAGCGGTTCTCGGCTGCCACCACTTTTGCTTGTGGACGAACATGATCGAGAAGACCGGGCGCCTGCTCGGACCTATGAGCTACACCTGCGCGATTTGGCCGCACTACTGGCGCGAGGCGATGCGCGCTTACGCGATCCTCACAGCGGAGAAGCTTTGGAAGGTGAAACGAAAATGAAGGCGATTCTGGCGATTGGTTATTACAGCGGAGCGGATACGGCCAAGCGGATGATCCTCGATCGGTGCCTTGAGTCGGCGGCGGTTGCCGGGATCGATCCGCCGATGCTGTTTGTGACCGGGAAGCAAATGCAGGGGTTGCCGGACGGGGTGCCGCATGTATGGGTCGGAGATTATCAAGATAAGCAGCAGGGGGAGGCGGCGATCGGGGCGTCGATTCTTCGATACGCCGAGGCGGGCGGGACGGATTGGATCGTGAAAGTCGCTGGCGACACGTTCCATCCGGCGCCGGGCTGGGCGGCGCAACTTATCGGATTGGCGACAGAAAAGGATGCGGATCTTGTTGCTACTCGTCACCACTACGAGCGGCGGGTGAACACGCAGGTCTACGCGGTGCGTCCGGCGTTCCTCCGCGCGACGTGGCCTGGCCCGCAATCGCCACGGTTGAAAGAGAACGGGATCGAGCCGGGGTGGGGAGCGAACATCGCGGCGGCGGGGTTGTCGGCGCGCTGGCACGCGCCGAAAGCGGTGATGATTCGGACGCCAGGATGCGAAAACTTCTCTCCGCTTGAGTTTGGGATACGGTACGATCATGCGCATGTTTGGGTTCAAGCGAAGGGATGGAAGATCGACGGGGCGCAGGAACCGGATAAGGATATCAAGGTATCAGTTGTGATGCCGGCGCGGGACGAAACCGGAACGGATCATGAAGGCCGACAGCTCCTGCCGATGACGCTTGCGAGCATCGCCGATACGTCGCGCGACTTCGGAATGCCGGAAACGATTATTGTAGACGATGGAAGCAAGTCTGCGCTTCCCCTAGAAGCGCCGGCAGATTTGCCGCTTCGATTGTTCCGCAACCCCTTTCCCCTTGGGGTTGACCCGTCCCGGAACATCGGAGCGGCGGCTGCCGGCGGTGATTGCATCGCCATATTCGACGCGCATTGCAAGATTCAGACGCAGGAAGGCGTGGCTATTCCTGGCGGGATTCAACGATTAGCGACGGAGGCTGTGACGCGAAATGCGATCATCGTCGGGCGCTGCGCTCACTGGGAGCTGACGGAAACACAGAAGGACGATACAGCGCCGATGATCGGCGCCAACTTCACGAAGCTGCCAGGGGCGGCGCCGACAGCAACGCTCGGAATGGAGTGGAACTATTGTAAGCCGGCGGCCGGGATTCATGCGATAAACGGAATGCTCGGGGCGAGCTACTTCTTTCCGCGTCACATATGGGATCGACTCGGCGGTTTCGTTGACGCTTGCCGTTTCTGGGGATACAGCGAGGAAGGAATGGCGCTCAAGGCGGCATACCTGGGCATCCCGATCTTCGGTTGCGGCGACGTGACAATCTCGCATTGGTTTCGATCGACGGGGCCATTCCCGTTTCCCATAGATGGATTCGAGAAATATATGAACAGCGTTCGGGTGATGCAGGTGTGCTTCGAGCCGGACCTGTTCGAGAGCTTTTTCCTACCACGGGCGCGCGTGTATCAGGTAGGGGGGCAACCGCTGTGGGTGTGGGGGCCGAGACATGAGGCGGTGCTGACGGACGAGGCGTTAATCAAGGAGGGGTTGCGTTTCCGGGCGAAGAAAATCAAGACGGACGCGCAAGTTTGCAAGGAGCTTTTCAATCTTGAAATCTGACCTGCGGATCTACGTTCTCTCCTACAACCGTCCGGAAATGCTCGCGCTCTGTCTCGCCGGCGTGTGCGGGTTCAATCGGGGAGCCGGCGAAATCATTGTGTTTGACGACGGAAGCGATGACGTGCGGACATTGTCGCTTCTCCGGACGTTTCACGAGCGCAACCTGATCGATCACTATTACCCGATGCCACACGCCGGCATCGGGCCGCTGCGTCGGGCGATGCTCGAGGATTTCTGTGCGTCCGAGGCGGATCAGATCATGCAGGTAGAGGGGGACATGCTGGTAGCGCCGGCGGCGATCGTCACGTTGGCCCAGGCGTATCGGGAGATCCGCGCGGCTGGAACGCCCGTCGCCTGGCTTTGCACGCACCAGCACGATTGGTGTCACTCCACGATCACGCGGCTCGACGTCGCCGGCTATGACATCGGCGTGGCGAATTCGGGATCGGAGCCGTTTTGGACCGCCGGCGGAGACTATATTCGTCAGAACATGCACCTGCTGCCGGCAGCACGGCCGGATATGGTGTTGTTCCTGCAGCGGTGGTCGGCGTGCACGCTTTACCGTCCGGAGATCCAGGTGCAACATCTGGGCGCGATCGATTCGTATTACTATCCCCAGTGGACGCCGGAGATGGTGACGTATCGGAACGCCGACGGGTCGATGCGCCAGCCGTATCCGGACGTGATTGAGTTGGATTTTTCGTTCACGCGCGAACTGTATTCCGCACTGTATCGAGCATATTATGACGTGCTTCGTCGGCGCTGGCGTCCGGTAGAGCTACCGACGTGGAAGGAGGCGACAGGTGAAACAGATTGATCGTTACTACTTCTACGACGAGACGCTGATATCGCCGGAAGCGATTATGGTCGAGGTCGGGGCGTTCTCGGCGGACCGTGCGGCGTGGTGGCGACAGGAATATCCGCGCGGGCGCGTGTGGCTGGTCGAGTGCGAGCCGGTAAACTTCGCGGAGCTTAGAGCGGCGACGGCTAGAATGTCGGGGGTTCACATCGCGGAGGTGGCACTGGCGCCGAAGGACGGGCCGGTTCACCTTTACCGATATCACAATCGGCATTGCCATTCGCTGATCGATCGGGATCTCCCCGAGGCGCGCGGGCAAATCGACTCGATCGGGGTTGGTGGCATGACGCTGGAAACCTTGCTTGACACGATCAGACTTGACCGTATCGACCTGCTCTTGCTGAACATTGAGGGCGGGGAATTGTGGGTAGCTGAGGAACTATCCGTAAACATCGACGTGCGCCGGCGCGTCCCGCAAATCTGCACAGCCTTGCACCCGCAAATCTATGGATCATCGGACGTGACCCGAATGCAGGGCTTGATAGTCAAGGACTACAGTATCACTCCTGGGACGGCGGACATTCCTTATGACCTTTGGAGGCTTCGGCAATGCGGGCAATCGACGACGCGCTAATAACGCACTGGATTCGGGACATGAAGCCAACAGGGATCGGACTGAACGATGTGATCCCGCGCCTTGTCGCGTGGCACTGCACCGCCAAAGACGATCGGTATATTGACGAGTTGGTTGCGCACTTGAGGGCGGCGCCTGAGTTTCTGGAGATGTTCAGATCCGGCCAGCTAACCGGCGTCGTGTTCCATTGCGGAGAGAAGCACTTGCCGATTTTTCCGGGTATATTTCCGATCAGGCTGGGAGACGTAGCATATCGCACGTTCCCGGGTCCGGAGTATTGGCTTATAGGAAGCTTCATCAAGATCATCACGCCGTTGGTTTTCCCGAATGCCGGCGTGGTTCTGAATCTTGATGCAGATATGTCGTTCGGACGCGGGCAGGGGGATTGGGACCATCTTCGCCGTCTTACGGGTCAAAGCGACGGCGTCGAATCGCTGTTTGATCTTGCAGAACGCTTTGGTTTCATCGTGACGGCACACCCCGACAGCACTTGGACCGGCGAGCCGATGATGGATGCGCAGAAGGCGGACTACATGGAACGACCGGGAATGCACCGACTCATTCCGCTCTATGCGTGCGGAGCGTTTGCGCGTAGCGTCGATCATGAAGGGCAACGCCGGCTAACGGCGGCTTGGGTGCAGGAGTTTCTTGAGGCTCCATTGCCGCCGAATTACACGCCGGAACAAACATCATTCTCAGCAGCGGTGTGGCGGTCGGGCTTCGCGCCGTTGGCGGCGCCGATGACGTTTTGTAGTCTCTATGCGACACGTATCCGTTTTGGATTGGAGTGTTTGTATGTCCATCAAGGTGCTGACTGACGAAACGCTGCGCGGAGAGCTTCTCGGATCGAGCTATTGGAAGTGGCACCCGCGCGTCGCGGATCATCCCGGTGCCGTCGTCGTGATCGGGTGCTTGAACTGGTGCTATTCTTACGAGCAGGACATGATACACCTCGGCAAGCGGGTGATTGGAATCGATCCGCAAGGCACTGCGCCGCCGCGAGGGTGCGAACTGATACCGGGAGCTATCGGGCCGTTTGACGGTAGTGCGATGCTCCATGCGTATGATGGCGGGGCGTCATGCTTTTGGACGCAGCATCCGGTCACTTCCGTGGTTCAGTTACACACCATGGATTACGTACTCGATCATGCCGGCGGCGACCTGGCGGCGCTGCAAATGAACTGCGAGGGCATGGAAGCGTTTATCTTGCTCACGATGATGCGGCCGTATGCGGATCAAATGACGATTGCCTTTCACGATCGGCCGTCACCGGATGATCCGTCGCTGCCGGTCGGCCAGGGCGAGCCGTATCTGCCGAGTGCGCGTGACGGGATTATCTTGCACCTGTCGCAGTGGTATCGGTGCGTACAGATCACGCCGCGCGAGGACAACGACTGGTGGTTTTTTCTGCGAAGGGGATAGCAATGGGACGGTTCACCGAAGCGCTGGAGATGCTGAAAAAGACGCCGGCGGATAACAACGAACATCTGCAAACCGTATGCGATGAAGTGTCGATAGCGGATGCGCTGTCCGTGCTTGAGCTAGGCGTCGGTTACGGGCGTTTCACCACGGCGATCCTCGCGGGACTCGAGGGAACTGGCGGAAAGCTCGTTTCGGTTGACATTCTCGACTATCCAGGGACGCGGGAACAGCTCAAGGCCGACAACTGGGAGTTTATCGTCGCTGACGACCTTGAATGGGGGCCGACATTCCGGGAATCTATCGACGTTTTGATGATTGATACGGTTCATTCACGCAAGCACACGGAAAAGGAGTTGCGGCTGTTTGCGCCGCTAGTGAAAGCGGATGGAGTGATAATCCTGCATGATACGGTGTCGTTTCCGGAGGTTCAGGAGGCTATTAACGCTTGGTATGACGCCGACGAATGGGAAGCCGACTATTTTGAGAATAATAACGGGTTGGCGGTCCTTCGACGAATCTATTCTGGCTTCAAGCCGACTCCGCCAGCGACACACGTCCGAATCCTCGGCACGGGCGATCCGAACTCGACCAGCGGGCCGAGTGTGCTCATGGCGGCGATTTTGGAGGCCGTAAAGGACCATCCGGGGTTTAGCGTTATCGACTTTGTGATGGGACAACAGATAGCGCCTGGAGAGGTGCTTTGGATCCCTCTCTACACACATCTGATAGCGCTGAACGTGGCGATTGGGGCTGGTACGCCGCTTGCAATCGGGCCGAATGTCGTGTTTGCAAGCTCGCAGGCGCCGGGGTCGGGACCTTGCGAAAACACGATTCTCGCACACCAGCAATACACCGCCATTTTCTGGTTGTCCCGATGGTATGCGGCGCTGGGGCAGCGGCACTTTCGTCAGCAGACACGTCACGTCGTCCTCGACTTCCCGCTACCGGCGGCCTGGCGGGAGATCCCATACGCGCGGAGAATCGATACGGACGCGCTGGTATACGTGAAGGGCGGACCGGTTGAACAAGCGATCGGAGACGCTATTTGCAAGGCGTTCCCATCCAGTCGGTTGCTATCCTACGGTGCCTACACGCGCCAGGACTTGCTTGACGGCGCCGCGAGGTCGCGGGCGTGTTTCTACATCTCGCGCGAGGATAACTACCCGCTAGCGGCGGTGGAGATCGGCTTGATGGGATGCCCGATCGTTTCTGACGAGCGTTCCTGCCCGGTGATGCTGCACCGACTGACCGGGATCACCGTTCCGGTTCGAGAGCGGGGCTGTTCGGAGCCGTTTCAGTGGGTAGACAGCGCCGCCGCGGACCTTGCGCGGGCATGGCCGGAAGCGGTAGCACTGGACCGGGGGCACATTCGAGAGACGATCCTGCGCCGGCACGATCCGGCGCTGGCGGTGATGCGGATTGCAAATGCGTTCGGAGTTTAACTGAAGGAGAGGATGACAATGGACGTTCTCGCAACCATCTGGGAGGCCCTCAACAGCCCCTTCGGCATCGCGGCGGTCGCGGCTGTCGTTCTGTGGGCGCTCAACAAACTCTATCTGGCGAAGCCTGAGTGGGCGAAATATGAGGGGCTTGTGATCCAGGCCGTGAGGTGGGCTGAGAAGCAGATCCCCGACGCCAACGCCGGTCTGCATCGGTTCGACAAGGCGCTCCAGTACATCTTGAAGCTCTACAAGCAGAATGAGGGCAAGGTTGCTTCGGCGAGCCTGGTAGCATCGTTCAAGGAAGGCATCAGTCTCGTCCACAACAACCTCGAGGCGGAAGGCGCTCTGAAATGTCTGAAATGACGGCCCTGTGGACCTTCGTCCTATCGCTACTGCGCGTCCTCATCCCGGCCCTGCTCGATAAGATCGGGACCGGGATGAGCGACTCCGCTGCACCTGCCGACGTAAAGAAGGGCATTCACGACAAGATCGTGGCCAAGTGGGGAGCAGCCGGGGCGTTACTGCTCGCGGTTGTTCTTCTTACCGGCTGCATCAGCGTGATGCCTCGAACCGTCTACGTTCCCGATGGGGAACCCGTGCGTCTGCGGGAGACGATCGAAGACGTGAAGGTGTGGGTGATGACAGAGAACGGTCCGCAGCCTTCGACACTCACCCTGCACGAAGGATGGTATGCCGTGAGCTACAAGGAGGCGGTCGTTGCAGGCGAATAGGATCGTGCTGGCGGACCTGAACGACGCGCCATACAACCCGCGGCGCATCAGCGTCGAAGCACTGGCCGCACTCGTTGCATCGGTGCGGGAGTTTACAGCCACCGTTGAGGGGCGTGATGACGGCTTCCGGCTAGCGACGACGATCACCGTCAACCGGCAGGGGAACCGGATTGTGGGTGGGCACCAACGGGTGCAAGCGTTGCGGACGCTCGATCAGGATTGGATCGCCGCCGCCGATGTTACTTGGGTGGACATCCCGCCGGACAGCGCGATCGAGAAGGCGCTGAACCTCACGCTGAACAACCCGCGCAACCAAGGAAAGTTCACGGAGGACGCCGTGAAGCTGTTGGCGGAAGTCGCGGCGGAGATCCCGGACATGACGGCAGCGCTGGACCTCGATGGGCTCCTCGCCGATCTGCGGGCGCTGACGGACGGCCTGTTGCAGGAGGACAAGACCGACCCCGACGCGGTGCCGGAGATACCAGCCGAGCCGGTCTCCACGCGTGGCGATCTCTGGCTCTTGGGCGATCATCGGCTGCTGTGCGGGGACTGCACGGTCAAGGAAGACGTCGAACGGGTGATGGAGGGAGATTGCGAGACATTGATCTACGACCCCGAATGGGACGCCGCACCCCCGATGACGCCGCTTCGCCATACGCTGGCGTTCACAGACGGGGGATGCATCGGAGACGTCGTTCGGCTCTTTGGCGCGCCGACGTGGTTGTTCGCGTGGGATTGTGTGACGAGTTGGTACACTCCTAACCGCCCGCTGCGGCGGGGGAAACTGGCCGCGTGGTATGGTCCCATCGACGAATACGATTCTGATGGTGCGCACTACGGCGATTCGGGCGAGGAACGGGAGGTCAAGAACACGCGCGGAAGTTATACGTTCAAACCAGACCCGCGAGGAAAGCACTTGTCTGATGTGTTTCAGGTTCCCATCACTCGACTGCACGCCGATGGCGAACACGAGCACAGCAAGCCTGTTGACTGGATTCGTATGTTGATCGGAAACTGCACTCGGGGCGATATCTACGACCCCTTCCTTGGCTCAGGCACCACCCTCATCGCCGCCGAGCAACTGAACCGTCGTTGCTACGCGATCGAGATCGAGCCGCGATATGTGGATGTGGCGGTGCGGCGATGGGAGGCGTTCACGGGCAAGAAGGCGACTCTGGGAGGCGTTTGAGCCCCACAGAATACGGGAGGGGCCGCGATGTGAGCTTACGGACGATCCTGGGCCGCGATCGCGTTCAGCGCCTCGCTATGTGCCAGATCCGGGCTCCGCAATCCCTGCTCCCACTGGGCCACAGTGGTTTTCCCGCAGCGCGCCAGATGCACGGACGTTCGGGCAATCAGTTCGGCGAATTGCCTCTGCGAGAGCCCCAGGCGCGATCTCAGGCTGCGGACGGTGTCAGGGGTCCAGGTCATGACAGGTCCTCGGCCACAATGCGACCGATGATCTCCCCCCGCTCATCCGCAACCCGCGTGCCCCCAGACGCAGCCGACAACACGGTTTCTGTCAAGTCGCCACCGAGCGCCCGAATCGCCGCTTGTGCGTCCGCCAGCGACTTGAACGCTGTCCGTTCTCCATAGCTCTCGTCGTCGATGATAACCTTCATCGTTCCGCCCTCCATTTCCCGGATAGCGCCGGGTCGCATCCGATTTAGAGTGTCACCGTCAAATCTGCGCGGGCTGCTGCATACTCGCGCTCGGCTGCAATTTGTTCTGGGGACAGATCCACGGGGACTGGGGGCTCCCAACGATCATCGTAGGAATCCAGTCTGTGCATAGCTGGCGGAACCAGTTGCCTGCCGTCAAACGCCCAAGTGTCGCCCACGCTCAGGGCCTTCCGCACTGCGCGCTTTGCGTCACTGGCCGCGACCGCCCTATTCCATCGAGCGATTTCCGGATCAGTCGCGGGCCGACATGTGTGCCACGTCGTAATGTGCCCATAGACATCTTCCTCATCCTCCTCATCAACTACCCGCCAGTGAGCCGCACGCGACGAAAGCACAACAAAGACACCGCGTTCCCGCGTCGCCCAAATGTCCCCAGGGGATAGGTGATTCAGACCCGAATCTGTTCTGGTTTCAAACGTGGTTTCCATCTCTCTTCTCCTTAACCTCTACCTATAGTATATCATGCTATACGGCAGAGTCAAGCGGAAAAATCTGAGGACTTCGGCATCGGGGGTTCTTTCGCCCGTAAGGTAGTTTTTGGCGGATCTGTGACTCATGCCCATTATCTTTGCGGATTGGACGATATTTTTTTCAGCGTAGCACACCTGCTGTAACCTATATGCCAGCGCGGTCTTTGCGTTCATTCTCAGCGCTGCCGGACCTCGCCTCTTCGCGGATTGCCCGGATTTTTGATTTACATCGTTACCGCCAGACGCCGACGATAGGGGCATAGAAACGCTCCGCTTGCGACAGGACAGACATGGAGCTAGGGCAAGACAGATTGCTCCCACACTCAAAAGGCGTTCTCATCCCAGAGGGACGCCTCTTGCCCAGCCGCGCCGATGACTCGCAAGCTGTCGGCGCGGCACCTTTTCTCCTCCACAGTGTATGCCATGTCGCAACGAAGGTGATGGGGTGGCATGTTGAAATCTGTGGTGATGGGAGCGATAGCGGCGAGATGGATGAATGGTGGTGCGACCGCTCCGGGCAACCGGTCATGCAAGTTGATGTGTTCCGCCCCGACGAAGACCGCGATCAGCTTGCGGAGGTGGAGGCGAAGCTGACGGAGGAGCAGTCAGATGATTATCTAACGCGCATCTACAGACAGGCGTTATCGCGGAAGCGAGTTGGCGCGAGAGAATGTGACATCTGGGCGATTCAGCGGTACGCCGACCCCGCCGTCTGCGTGGACGCGATTGTGGACATGCTGTTGGAGGCGAAGGCGTGATATCCGACTTGTCAGTCACCTTGCTGATACTCGCCATGTCCGCTGGGGGCGCAACGCCTTTCACGCCGCCGGAAAAGCTGCTCGACGCTATAGAGATCAAAGAATCCAGCGGACGCGGCGCAGCTACGCCGGACGGTGACGACGGCGCGGCGATCGGATCATTCCAGATTCATCGGGCGTATTGGACGGACGCCATGAAAGCGCTAGGGAAGAATTGGCCGTATAGTGACGCGCGCATTCCGTGGAAAGCACGGGCGGCAACGCGGGCGTATATCCGGCACTACGCACGGGCGGCGAGACGGCCCGACCTTGAAGCGATGGCGCGGATTCACAACGGCGGACCTGTCGGCTACCGGAAGCCGGTAACGGTTCAGTATTGGCGGGAAGTCCGGGCGATTATGAAAAGGGGAAACAGTGCAGTCACTCAGTTACAGCCGGATGCGCCTGGGACGTGAGTGTTGGCGCCGGCACTACTACAGCTATGAACTAGGGATCGAAGCGATCAGAGATGCGGCGCCGTTGCGAATGGGGAGCGCGGTGCATCTAGGGTGTGAGTGCTGGAACAAGGGAGCGGAGCCGGCGGAGGCGAAAGAAGTTGCCTTGACGAGCTACCGCGAGGTGCCGGCGGGGATGGACGCATATCGCTGGCGTTGCGAGGGCGAGATCGTAGGCGCCATGCTCGATGGATATTTCTGGCGGTATGAAGGCGAGCGCCTTGAATACCTGGCGGTTGAAACATCGTTCGAGCTTCCCCTTATCAATCCGAAGACGAACGCCAAGTCGCGGACGTTTCACCTGCGGGGCCGGATCGACGGGATCGTCCGGATGGGGGCACAGATGCTCGTTCTCGAACGCAAGACGGCCAGCGGCGACATATCGCCAGCGTCCGACTATTGGCTGCGGCTGCGGATGGACCAGCAAGTGAGCCTCTATGTTTATGCCGCGCGGCGGGTGGGCTGGCCATGCACGGGGGCGCTCTATGACGTGCTCCGAAAGCCAGGGAGCAAGCCGGCGCGAATTCCGACACGAGACAGTGACGGGTTGAAGGTTGTCGTTGACGACCAGACCGGCGCGCGGGTGATGATCGGTGCCGACCAGAAGCCGCGACAAACCGCTGGTAAAGGGATGACGCTATCGCCAGACCTTGACGAGGCGGGACTGAAAGTCGTTACCGACGATGCGACGGGCGAGCGCGTGATGATCGGGGCGGGGCCGAAACCTCGGCAATCCGCCGGTGACGGCATGACGATGCTAACGGTAGCGGAGGAGCCGGAGGCATACGGGGCGCGACTCCTGGCGGACATCGGAGACCGGCCGGACTGGTACTTTGCACGGCGCGAGGTGGCACGGCTTGACCAGGACCTGGAGGAGTTTGCGGTTGAGGCGTGGGAGCACGCACAGGTCTTGCGGTGGCGGCAACGGCTCGGGATGTGGGGGCGCAACGTCGGGATGTTTACGTGCAACCGCTGCGAGTTCAAGAATCTCTGCCTGAACGGATTAGAGGTTGACCCGGAAAATCCGCCGAGCGGGTTCCGGAAGAGGCTTCACGTGAAAGGGGAAGAAAATGGCGAAGGGACCACCAACACGAAATCCCAGGACGACGGCGCCGGCGACACCGATACCCGACCGACACTCGCCGGGCGTGATGTTTGAAGCCGTTCCGAAGCAGAACGGGCATCGGATCGGCCTCTACGGCCCGGGCGGTATCGGCAAGACGAGCCTCGCATTGCTAGCGCCGCCGCCAGTGCGGTTTATGGACCTTGACGACAGCCTGGGTGTGCTGGGTGTCGAGGCCGAGCGGGTCGCGGGCGATCTGTCATGGACCGGAATCCGAACGGCACTACAGGCTCCAGGGTGGGAGGACACGCGGACGATCGTCATCGACTCCGCAACGGCGGCGGAGGAGCGGTGCGCAGCGTGGGTAATCGCAAACGTCCCGCACGACAAGGGACACGCCGTGAAAAGGCTGGAGGACTACGGCTACGGTAAGGGCTACCAGCACATTTACGAAACCTGGTTGTTACTCTTAGCGGATCTCGATCGGCATATCCGCGAAGGGCGCAACGTCGTGCTGACGATGCACGACTGCACGGCCACGGTTCCGAATCCGGCCGGCGACGACTACCTCAGATTTGAGCCGCGACTGCAAACACAACCAGGTGGTAAAGCCTCAGTGCGTTACCGAGTGCGGGAGTGGCTGGATCACCTGCTTTTCATCGGCTATGACGTAGAGGTGAACAAGCGCAAGGGCAAGGGGTCAGGGACGCGGACGATCTACCCGGCGGAAATGCCGTTCTGTATGGCGAAATCGCGCGGTCTGGAAAACAACTTGGAGTTCACGAAGGACTCGCCGGCCCTGTGGGATGCGCTTTTCGAGGACGGGACCGATGCGTAAGGGCGAAATAGAAGAGTTGCGGCGAGACAATGACCAGCTACGGAGCAACAACGACCAGCTACGGAGCGACAACGAAAAGCTGCGCCGCGCAAACGAAACCTTGGGGCAGCAATGCGCGCTTTTCGACAAGAAAGCGACGGCGCTGGAAGGAATCGCGGCGGCGCTGCAAGCGGCGATTCTGTTATTGACAGAAACTCTAATCAGGTTAAGGGGTGACGACTCATGACAATGCCGACACGCGCCGGACGTTTCCGGGCACAGGTTTTGGATCGAGCAGTTTCCGAGACGGGGCCGAATCACCTAGCGACCTTCATGGCGAAATTTCACCTGTTACAGGAGCTTGATCCTGCGGAGGGCTGGCAGGATATCGCCGAAGAGAGCTTGCAGATCACCGGATACTTCTACATCGAAAAGAAAGACGGGGCGCTGAACGACAAGCTCATCACGAGTCTGCGGGACACCTTCAAGTGGGACGGCCGCGATCCGATGTGGCTTGAGGAGAATCCGATTCCGGACTGTCAAGTGACGTTGGAGTTTGACAGCTACGAAGGCAAACAGCGACTGCGCGTGCAGTATGTGGACGCGTACGAAAGCGAGGGGCCGATGGCGATCGCGAAGGGGACGCCGGCGCAAAAGAAGGCGTTGGTGAATCGGCTGGGGCCGAAACTCCGCGCGCTGTCCGGAGGGACGCCGGCGAACGCGGGGCCGCCAAAAGCCGATAAGCCGAAACGAAGCAAGCCACCGGCCGGGAAGCCGGCGACGGCAACCGTCGATGAAGCGTGGGGGGCGATCGAAGCCAAAGGGAACGAAGTAAAACTTGACGAGACTGCGATCGCAAGCGAATGGTTTCGGATCATCAAGGCAGTCGCCAACGTAGACCAACCGGAGATGGTCACGCCGGAACAATGGCACGTCGTTTTGACGAGCGGGCCGGGGATGATAGTGCCATTCTAAACCCCAGCGCGGCCTGGCGAGGCGCGGCGCGGCGCGGCATGGCTGCGCGGGGCGTGGTAAGGCAAGGCGAGGTTTTTACTAGGTAAAGGGACGCAACGATTTACCAGCCTACACTGAAAACGACGGCGCCTACGACGTTGACGCTGAAAGCCTTCCAGCGCGACGCCGTGGATGCCGTTGTAATCGGCGTCCGGAATGGACGGTTCCGGGCGCCGATTCTCGTTTCGCCCACGGGATCGGGGAAGACGATCATGGGGGTGAAGATCATCGAGGAGTTAGAGGGCCGGGCGCTGTGGCTGGCGCATCGGAAGGAACTTGTGGAGCAGGCGCACGCGCATCTCTCAACCCTCGGCATCGACGCCGGCATTATCATGTCAGGATTTGACCCAACGTCGGGGGCGCCGGTGCAGGTTGCGTCAGTGCAGACGCTAGCTCGACGCGAGGCGCCGCCGGCCGATATCATCGTCATAGACGAGTGTTTTCCAGCAGGAACGATGATTGACGGCAGACCGATAGAGACGGTTCGCGTAGGCGACCTGGTACGCTCATATAATCATGCGATCGAATCAACAGAAATGCGAAAGATTGTCAAATGCTTTGCGCGTCGCGCCCTATCGCTCGTACGTGTCTGGCTAATTGGCGGCCAGAACTTCGTCTGCACACCAAATCATCCTGTTTTTGCTTTGACAGGCTATGCTCCCGCTGGTAAACTTCTTTGCGGCGATATGGTGGTTACCATCATTGAACGGCAAGGAGATAGCGATGCGTCCGAAAAAGTGTGCAATCTGCGGGACAGTGTATACGCCGAAGAGTTGGAATCCGAACATGACTCCATATTGTACGAGGGCCTGCGCGTTGAAGGGCATTGCTCGAAGACGCAAAAGCGTAGTGCGAGTGTGCTCGATCTGCGGCAAAGAAATTGTTCTCTCTGGACACGTGGGGTTGGCCCGTGCTTACAGGCCACGGGTGATTTGCGCTGCTCCGGGGTGCCGCCAGAAACTGAGCGCGCAGACGATGGCGGCTACCAACAAGAAATATGCCTCAGAGCGCATGAGGCTAAGAAATCCTATGAGATTAGCCGCCGTGCGGGCCAAGGTGTCTACAAAACTGCGGGGCATGGGTTGGCGGCCGCCACAGCGGGGAGGGAATGGCGCGCACACTGTGCCACAAACGCTTTTGGCGTGTACGCTGGGGTGGTCAATGGAGGTGGCAATTCCAACGGGGCGGAAGAGGGGAAGTGGATTCCCGACCTGTTACAAAGTGGATATTGGGAACGTGCCGCTGCGTGTTGCGATAGAGGTGGACGGAAACAGTCACAAGACGCTAAAACGTCGAGCCGAGGACAAGAAAAAAGATGCGTGTTTGCAGTCGTTGGGGTGGACCGTGTTGAGGTTTTGGAATCAACAGGTGACGGGCGATTTGGCGGCCTGTGTCCAGATGGTAATGTCTACAATCTCGAAGTTGAAAACAATCACAATTACTTCGCCAACGGCATCCTAGCGCATAATTGCCATCACGCTACCGCTGGAAGCTACAGGAAGCTCCTGGAGCGATACAACGGCGAGACGAGGGTGATAGGATTAACCGCGACTCCATTCCGCCTAGACGGCCGGGGATTAGGCGGCGCCGGCTTCGATCATATCGAGGTCGCGGCGAAGGCGAAGGAGCTTTGCGACGAGGGATTCCTTCACAAGCCGCGGGTATTTGCCGGCCACGTTCCGGACCTGCGGGGATTGCGGGTCCGGATGGGGGACTACGCCGTAGACGACCTAGCGGAGCGCGTGAACGTCGCGCCGATCATCGGCGACATCGTCTCGACGTGGCAGGAGCGGTCGCGCGGGCGTCGGACCGTCGCGTTTGCGGTGAACATAGCGCACAGCCAGGCGATCGTTGCCGCGTTTATAGCGGCGGGCGTTCGAGCGGCGCACTTGGACGGAACAACACCACGGAAGGAGCGCGAGTCGATCCTCCTGCGGCTTCGCGTCGGCGTGATTGACGTTGTATCAAACTGCATGGTGCTGACGGAAGGCTGGGACTTGCCGGCGCTCGAAACGGCGATCATTGCAAGGCCGACAGCCAGCCTCAACCTGCACCTGCAGATGATCGGCCGGATCATGCGGGCGGCGATCGGCAAGGACGGCGCGTTAGTTTTAGATCACGCCGGCAACCATCACATACACGGTATGGTGACGCGGGAGATCGAATACAGTCTTGAAGGGCGCGTCGCCGGCGAGGCCAATCCTCTCGGACTTCGGCGCTGCCCGGAGTGCGGGATATTGTTCGAACCGGGAGAGGGTGCCTGCCCGGATTGCGACTGGCGTCCGGCCGTAGGCGTACGCGCCGGCGAGGATGTTCGGGCGATCGTTCATGGCGACGGCGCGTTGGCGCAGTTTGACGACGAGTGCCACGAATACCGGGCGGAGTTCTACCGGCTGCTCGACGTGCAACGAGAGGCTATGGGTTTTCAGCCAGGCTGGGCGGCGTATCGGTTCAAGGAGCGGTTCGGCGTTTGGCCGACTGTAGCGGAAGGCGAGCTTGTTGACGGGGTACACGCAACGCACGATCAGAAGCGCGCAGTCTATCAGCAACTCTTGACGGTTGCGCGATCGAAAGGATTTAAGGACGGCTGGGCGGCGCATCGCTACCGCAACCAGTTCGGCGTTTGGCCGAGAGGGGTGGGATGATTAGTCACAACAAACACTTCATCTTCTTTCACGTTGCACGCACGGGCGGAACGTCTATTGAGTGTGCGCTTACTCTGTTTTGTGAACATGCGCCGAACAGACTAGATGGAACCAGCCGAGAGCTCGAGTCCGCGTTTGAATGTCTACCGGCATATCAGAAACACGCTACAGCGCAAACAATCTCTGACGCTATGGACGCGTCGGACTTCAAGAAAATGTTTCGCTTCGCATTTGTCAGAAATCCGTGGGACCGGATTGTTTCGTTGTATCACTGGGGTGTGCAGATGCAACCCAGTTGGAAACAGCAGAACTTCCGCGACTGGCTGAAAACATACTATTTAGCAGGATGGTCAGACCTGCCGATCGGCTGGGGGCTTCAATGTTCATTCCTTCAAGTAGGCAACGTGTTGGGTGCAACCTACGTCGGACGTTTTGAGACTATAGAGCAGGACTTCCGGACAGTCTGTGCAGTAATCGGCGTGGAAGCGACGCTGCCTCGCAAGTGGGCAACAGAACATCGATCCTACCGCGAATACTATGATCGCACCTCGCAGGAAGCGATAGGCACGGTTTGCGAAGAGGATATCGATCGGTTTAGCTATGTGTTTTAGAGGTTAATGTGCAGAAGCAGGCGGAAAAAAGACTCCAGAACGCGATTCTTCGATCATTCGGCACTCGTAGCGACATGCGCCTATGGAGGCAAAATACGGGAGTTGCGTTCTATCCCGATTGGCAGACGGGACAGCGCCGGGCGGTTCGGTTCGGACTGCCGGGCGCTGCGGATCTGTCGGGGATCCTGCCGGATGGCCGGCGGCTCGAGATCGAGGTTAAGTCACCCAAGGGGCGACAAACGAAAGAACAGGCGGCATACCAGCGAATGATTGAACGCTTTGGCGGGCTTTACGTTCTAGCACGTAGCTTGAGCGACGTTGAAGTGGCATTACAGGAGGCGGAACGATGAGTGAAGACGGCACAACCACCATTTTCGACGAAGAGATCGCCTGTCCGAAGTGCAGCGCGCGGCTCCGCATCGTGGGTCTAAAAACGCGGACGACGCCGAAACCGCCAGCGGCGGAGTTCGAGGTTTCGGTAGCGGTGGAGCAGTTGTTGCTGCCGACAAAAGAAACGCACAAGGCTGAGTCGGTGGACGCGGCGAAGAAGTAACATGGAAGAATCCACGCAGATCGGCGCGGTGCGATGGGGCTATGATCAGGGATGGAGCTTCACGCCGCTATCGGGCAAGCGCCCGACGTTACCGGGCTGGACGGAGCGCCCGCGCGAGACGGTGGAGGAGGCGCTTGAATGGGCGCGGGCCGGCAACGTCGGGCTTCGCACCGGATCGAACAGCGGAATAGTCGTCATCGACCTGGACCCGGAGGCGGATTTGTCGGGGCTGCCTCATGGGCTACCGCCGACGTTGACGGTTCTGACCGGCCGGCCAGGGGGGAGGCATTTATACTATCGATGCACCGAACCGTGTCCGAATAGCGCCGGTCGGTTGGGGCCGCACATTGACGTTCGAGGCGACGGCGGACAGGTGGTCTATCCGGGGAGTGTTCACCCGGACACCGGCCGCCGCTACGAATTCAGCGGCGAGACGTGGGACATCACAGACCTGCCGGCGTGGGTGCTCGACTACCGGGCGCCAGCACCGACGTCGACTCAACGCGCCGGTGTTAGACGCAACGCGCGGGGGCGGGTGTCGCTCAAGCTGGAATGCCAGGCGGTAGAACAGGCGCCGGAAGGACAGAGAAACGATACCTTAAACCGGGCGGCGTTTCGGTGCGGGCAGTTCATCGGCGCCGGCGTGCTCGATGCCGGCGACGTAGCAGACGCCCTTCTAAGGGCCGCGCTGCACGCCGGGCTATCAGAGGGTGAGGCGCTCCCGACAATCCAGTCAGGGACCATCGCAGGCGCTGGGAACCCCATCACGTTACGGGAACAACCGGGGACTCCAGAAACCGGAACGGCTGCGGGCGATATCGTGCTTATCCCAGGGCAGCACGTGAACGACGGGGGGGAGCTAATCGAGCAATCGCCTGGCGACTTCGGCAGGACCGTTATAGATCGGATACCGGAAACAGCGATCTATCGAAAGAGCAATCTCGCCGGCGAGCTCGTCGGAGAAGCCGGGCAACGCCGGTGGCTGGAAGTTTCGACCGACCGGATGCGGGTTGTTGCCAGCGATCACGCGCGAATGGGTGCGTGGTTCGAGATCCGGCGCGGGGATCATGCCGGCGATCGGGTGATTGTTTACAAGCCGTGCACAAAGGACCTCGCCGGGATCGTGATCTCTGAGGTTACTCGATCGAACAACGTGCGGGAGCTTCGCCGTTTGGTGAACTACCCGGTCATATGTGGAGAGCGCTACGACGTGGTCCAGCCGGGCTGGAACGTCGGGGGTATATACTATGACCCGGCGCCGGAACTGCGCGGCGTGGAGCCGGAGACACGGCCGGAGTTGATTCATGAAGTCCTCGAGGAAATGATCGTGGACTTCCCGTTCAAGTCCGAGACGGACCTGCAGAACTTCCTCGGGCTTATGCTGACGCCGATCATAGCGCCGGCGCTGGACGGCAACCGGCCGATGCACCTGATACTCTCGCCGCTGGAGCGCACTGGTAAAACGAAGCTTGCAGAGGAGGTATTCGGCGGCGTGATATTGGGACGTCCGACTCCGGCGCTACAGATCACGGAACGCGACGAAGAACGAGACAAGCGCATCCTCGCGCTCTTGCTCCAGGGTGAGACGCTGATACACCTTGACAACTTACCGCCGCACGTTGAAAGCGGTGCACTGTCGGCGCTCTTGACGGCGACAACCTATCAGGGCCGGCTACTCGGCGCAACGCGGATGCTGAACCTTGAAAACAATCTGACGGTCGTTGCGTCCGGTAACAACGTAAGGTGTTCGGGAGAGATCGCCAAGCGAACGATTCCGATCGTCCTGCAGCCGAAGAGTCCACACCCGGAACACCGCAAAGATTTCCTGCATTCTAACCTCCGCGCGCACGTCCGATCGGTGCGACGGAAGGCGATTGCGGCGCTGCTCGGAATGGTTGTCAACTGGAAATCATCCGGGCTTCCGTTTCACAAGCGGAGGATGGGAGGCTTCGAGGCGTGGAGCGAGGTCGTCGGCGGGATCCTCAAAGCGAATGGCTGGAACCTGTGGCGGGCGAACGAGGATGACTGGCGCCGACAGGCAGACCCGGACGCGGTAGAACTCGATCAGTTTGTCGTCGCGTGGAGCGAAGCCTATGGAACGGGGGCGACGGCAGTCGGGGATCTCCTTCACCTTGTACAGAATACTGATTTGTTTCCGGCGATTCTTGATCGACCGACAGAACGAGGCACGAAGGTAGCGTTCGGGAAGTTCATGGTGAGACATATCGACGCGCCGGTAGGCGAGTGGATCATCCGCCGGCTATCGGCGGGAACGCACTCGATCTACAAGCTTGAAAGGAGCCGGGTATGAACAATGACGACCTTCGGCTTTCCTGGTGGGAGTGGCTGCGAGTGCTGCCGGTGTGGATATGGGTCGAGATCAGGGCGTGGATTAGGAGGCGGACCGGATGAGCGAGAAGAGTGAGGCGGCGAGGAAGGCGTATGAGGCGACCGCTGAAATGGGTGAAGACGGAGCCGAACTCAAGCCACACCTATTCGCTGTGGATGCACAGCGCATTCCCGCCCTCACCGATGAGATCAGGGAGCTGGAGGCGCGGGTGAAGGACTTGGAGGCCGTGGCTGATGCGGCGGTGACTGGACGCGCACGGCTTATCAAGGCGTTGAGCGTATCAGACAGGAGACACCTGGCAACACACTGCGAGCTGGTGATTGCGTGGGTGGGGAAGGCCCTCCGCACCGCCGGGAAGCTGAAGGAGGGAACATGATGTTTCCACAAGAAATCCTTGCTCGCGTTCTCGCCATGCCGCCGGCGAAGTTGACCGCGAAGGTGGCGCAGCTGAAGGGGTGGAAACTCGGCGTGGGTCGTGATTATTGGGTTATGTCAAAAGGTCATATTTGCGCTCTCTCCTGGTCCCCTCCCACCTCCATCGCCGATGCGTGGCCGCTGTGGGAGGAGATCGAGCGTGACTGTAAAGAGGCGCGGTTGTACGCCATAACGTATGACCGCGAAGGGCCGCATCTATGGAAATACCACCTGTGCATCTTGTCTAATGACTTCGGACGCTTCGGTCCCCTCGCCATCACCTGCGCCTGGCTCTGGTGGAAGTGGTGCGAGAAGGAGGGCACAGCGTGACCCGACACTGCCTCTCAGCCTATCTCAGCCGCATCGACAACACGCGCAGTCGGAGTCGGATCATCTACCCGGCTGGTCGAAGCTGGCGAACGGCGGGCATACAGTTTGCCGCCCACGAGAAAGAGCAGGCGAAGCTGGCCGTGATGGCCTTGTGGAACGCGGGGATGCAGCCCCGGTTCAAGAGCGTTATCGGACACATAGAGGTCCCCTTTCGAGGGCCAGGAGGTGCATGATGGCGAAGACGGATGAGATGGAATCCCTCACGGCCCAGCTTGCCGAGGCCCAGGCGCAGAAGGCGGATGTGGAGCGGGTTTATCGCGACCTTCTTGAGCGGATACGAGATGACCAGGTCGAAACGGCACGCAAGTTGATAGAGATGACAGACTCTCGGGACACACTGACGGTTGAGGTTAAGCTCGCCGAGGCCCGTCTGGCGCGGAGGGAGGAGGGGGGAGAGGCGTGAGCGCGGCTTCAGAGCGACAGCGGGTCCGGGAGATCTGGGCAAAGCGGCGAACCCGTACGTTAGCGCTGGCGTATCTGGGCTTGAAGGCGTGGCAGGCGCGCATGGCGCTCATCGCGGCCATGCCCCATAAACGGTGGAAGGGGCGTATCGTCGTGGGCTGGCCGTGCCGCCAATGTGGAAACGTACGGTGGATGGGCGAGTATTTTTACTGGGGCCTGATCGACCCGCTGATGTTTCGCTGCGAATGGTGTTCTGTGAGAGGATAAGCCATGTGGCACTGGCTCCTGACCATTTTGCTGATCGCGGCAATATGCGCGGGCTGCGTTTCCGACGACGACCCGCCGGACGACCCTGTCCCTCCGGAGCCGCCTGTGCCTGGCCCACCCGTACCGCCCGTGCCTGATCCACCCGTACCCCCTGTGCCCCCGGAGCCTGACCCCCCGGAACCACCTGTGCCCCCTGTGCCTCCCGTTGAGGATGTCCTGGCTATGATCTGGCTGTTTTGGGGAGCCGACTACGGGCTCCACGACACGGAACTGCGGGCGCGGATGATCGCGTGGGAAGCGGTCCATGTAGACCCGGTTGTGTTAGAGGACCTAGGAGAATAAGAAAGGATGGTGAAGGATGAAAGACTTGACGCTGTGGGAGCACTGTGCGATCGAGGCGATGAAGGCGCTCATTGAGGGGTGGGCGTTCCGACATCCGGATCAGCCAATCGTGACCTGCCACGATCCGGCAGAAACGGTGACGTGGGCGGAACGATACGCTGATGCGATGGTGGCGCTGATCGAACGGCACCGTAAAGGACAGCCGTTGCCGGCAATGTCGGGAGTGTCGGAAATGGGCGGCAACGTTCGGATCTCGAGATGAAAGGAGAGCTGGAGATGGGACGACCAAGGGTGCTGATGGACATTGAGATGGTGAGATCGCTCATGTACCTGGAGTCGCGCGCGCGCTGGCTTTGCAAGGACTTTGGCAGGCCGGCACGTTTGCTCCCTAGTGACGTGGGGGGGGATCTCTTCGGCCAGCTCCAGCTCCTCGAGGGGGCAGTCGGCCATCTGGATAGAATCAGGGTGAATATAGACGCCAAGGTCTCGACGTTGGTACCGGGGGAGGTTTCCCCGCAGGTCCGCAGGGACTGGCAAGTCCTGGCGCGTCTGGGCTAGACCTCTACACGGCGGCGACGCTGAATCGAGAGGATCGAGCAATGCCTATCGGAACGTGCCCGGTGTGTTACTCCCGAGACACGAAGGGCCGGGATTGCGAGCACGCACGCTGCCGGCGCGGGCGCGCACCGGGAACGGCGGCGGGCGTTTCGGCGCCGGGGAGTGGTGATATCGCCAGGCTTTGCGTTAAGGGCAAAACATTGCTAATCATAAAGCGGCGAATATCGCCGGCCTTTGCGTTAGGGCTAAAACATTGCCAATCATAAGGGCCGATATCGCCGGCCTTTGCGTTAGGCCGAAAACATTGCTTATATCACCTCCCCGGAACCGGTATAATCGTTCCATTTTACCCAGCTTATCACGCGATATAACTGTAGGCGGAGACAGAAGATATGAGGGGCGTTTCTGCAAAATACACCAAGAGGGGCAAACTAGACTAGATGTCGGGAATGTTTTCCCCGTAGGTGACTCTAGAGAAACGCTACGCGCGCGCGCGCGTAATGTTTTCCTAGTACAGCCTGCTGAAAAATCACCTCAACATTGCGAGATCATATGAGAGCGTTTGAGAGTGAGGCGTCGGCATAGGAGCGGCAACGGGTATCTGCTAGTGGACCTTGATACGAGGACGTGATCGGTTATGATGAAGTGCAGTCACGAGGACGCCGAGTTGCTAAAGGTGTGGAAGGGCTGGACGGGCCGGGCTGTTCGGTGGTGCCTTCGATGCGGCGCATTGCAGGTTGGGCGAGGTAGCAACTGGAGGCTGTCGGCGGTGAGACGCAAATGTCGGCACGGTACCCCACGGTGTTCTGGTTATCTGGATTGCGTCGGACTCGACGTTCGGTGGTGCCGTCAATGTGGGGCGTTACAGATCGGAGAAAACAACAATTGGTGGGAGGTTCCGAAATGAGCAAGTGCAAGCACGAGAGCGCTGAGATCGTTGGTACGGACCTGCGTGTAAGTCGCGGACACGTGGTGAGAAGGGTCGTCCACTGGTGTCGGGAGTGCGGGAGGATGTCGGGATGATAGCGCTGTTGCTAATAGGGGTTGCACTTCTAGCAACGCTCATGGTTTGCGTGATGCACTACGCGGGCAAATATGAGCGCGAACATCCTGTCATCACGGGGGAGGGCGATAGCTGCGTGTTGTGCGACGAAGGCGAAGCGGACACGGCTACGGGTCCTCCTGACACCCCCGGGGGCCTTACGGGTTAGGTATGG
>Ga0307928_10000619_pt1 | contig 26853 bp, 30 predicted proteins | sample AceLakmetagen232_FD_201815 | JGI IMG/M metagenome (GOLD analysis project Ga0307928, IMG submission 201815) | Saline water microbial communities from Ace Lake, Antarctica - #232 | ecosystem: Environmental > Aquatic > Non-marine Saline and Alkaline > Saline | place: Antarctica: Ace Lake... | reverse complement strand
TGGCTGTTCCGAGACGGCTCAATGCAGAGGTTAGAATGGCAGCTCCAATAGAAGGATGGCAAGGCACAAAAGCCCCACGCTGTTTGTCCCACCTGGCTGTGATCCTGGCTCCCACAAACAACTGAGAACCAGCATCCAAGGCATCCAGCAAATACTCATCAGTCTTTGATTCCCATTGTGCATCTGTTGTACCATAACACCGAAAACGACAAAGGTATAAAGCACTGTTTTTAGTGTCGTCATCACTTGCTTTCAGATTGGTTATCTCAACTTCATATTCTCTGTGAGGTGCTTCAGGATTCAGAGCTTTCAGATTCGGAGTCTGTATGCCGGATGAATAAGAAGACACGGACATGGGACGAAAAGCCCGTTGACGCAACTTGTTCTCGTCACGAACAGAGTATCTAATTAGATCGCCTTTTCGTACTGGTTTCCAGTCAGGCATCTCTGTTCTTGTGGTTAATTTGTTTTACTATCATCCAGTATCACCCCAGATTTCATCAGTATCAAGGGCAAGTGCTTCCCAATCAATATGGTCTTCTGCTCTTTCTGGTTTCGGGTCATCAGGAACCGGACCAGAAAAGAACAAGGGTACAAATGAACCTATTCTGTGAATAAGTTTTTCATTGGGCTTTCTAATCCTAGTCCAACCATGACCTGCACGCCAAACATGATTGTGACCAATACCTGGCTCTGGTGACTTCTCCCAAAAACGGCCTTCAAAATCTATCTTTACGTCGCCTTTACGCCAAGTGTTTTTATAGTTGTATGAAAATCCTAAGCAAAGAATCGTCTCTGCCGGAGCATTCTGAAACACTGCTAACGGTTTATTGTTGACAGCTCCCATGCAACGGCGGTATCGATGTACCAATACCTTTGCCATCCAAGGAGTCAGGGATGGGTAAGTTACCGTATATTCAACTTCTGGTATGATTATGGAATTAGGTACTAATGGATCTTTTATATCTACATCTTTTGAACGATCATTTTTACTTATCTCCCACTTCAAACCTCTTGTGGGTAATGTAAAAAACTCCCCTGATGCTTGAGCTGATACCTGGAAAAAATCTTCGTTGTCTTCATTATCTGGATCGTTGTCTTCCTTATTCCCTTGATCCTTGTCGGTGGCGTAATTGATTGTTACCTTGACAAACTCAGCATAAGTATCAGACGGAGCATCCTCATCATTTTCCCAAGGATCGAGTGGTTTGCCTTTTGGAAATGCGTCATAGCTCACCTTGGACGTATATAGCAAATTGGGCCCTGGCATTTTCCGCTTCTTTTGGAAAAGCCATCCTTCCCCAAGTACAACTGCCGGATCTGGAAATGACTCCGAAATGAAATCATCTAAACGAGATGTTTGTATGATATATATCTCAGTGGCATCACTACTTTCTTCTGAAAAGCTTCCACCAGGGCTGTCCTCGAACAATCGATATGGGATACCCTTGTCAGTGCTTAAACGCCAATCATTCACATCTTCCATTTCAAGCCTCCCACCGATTGCCTGGTCCTGCTACAGCTTTGACAATGTCCTGCTGGACAGCAATTTGTTTTTCCAACAAATTGTTCCGTTTCTGATCCAATTGAATTCCCTTCTTCATCACCATGTCCTGAATGTGTTTACCCATTTCCCGAAAACCAAACCGTTGCCCACCTGCTCTGTCCTCCATCCCCTTTTCCCGAAGTTGCTCTATTTTCCTTCCTGCCGTCTCTTGGGAGATCACACTGGCACTCAACAATTCCTGCACCCGAGCAATTTCATCACGCAGACTCTCGGCTGGCGTTCGCATGGCCTTCCGCATTCGTTCGCCCTCTTCTTGCATCGACTTTGCAAACGCCTCTCCCGCCTCCTTGAACTTGGTTTTGGCTTCGGTTGCCTTCTTCACCTTTTCCAATTCCTTTCGCATCAACTTAAACTTCCTCATTTGCTCATCAGAAGGTGTAAAGGATTGCATGAAATCACGAACATCAATCTGGGCATCGGTAAGATTGTTCCGTATTCGATATATCTCCTCATCCAAATCGGCCATTGCTGAGGTGGCGTCTTCGGAATCTGGAACAATGTCTTCTGCATCTGGCCCTTTTCCTGTTGTGGCTGCCTTGGCCGTTTCCTTCATTGAATCTTTAAGCCCTTTCAGTGCTTTTATCTCAGCATCTAATATAACAATATGACCAGCAACTAATGGGCCGCCCAACCCACTGTCTAACATTGTATTGATTTGCTGTTCCAATTCACCTATCTTATGCTCCGTTTCCTTTATCATCTTATCAGAAGATTTCAATACTGAATTGGGATCATCCCTATCTACAGCTGTTCCCTTTGATTTATCTAAAAGCTCCTCCACTTTTTCTTTCGTATCATCCATTTCAGCATTCAAACCAATAGCGGCCGCTGTCACTAAACCCAATCCCACAGCCAACGCTGCCCATCCCGCCGGTCCGGACATTGCCGTAATAAATACCGTCGTCAATGCAACCATTTTCAATGCAAGAGCCCAAGCCAATGCCGCTCCTACCAACAATAACATTATTGAAAACACGGCTGACATCAACGGCGTGAAGGCTTTGAGGTATCTAGCAAACTTCGCTAACCCACCAACCAAAAAAACAACTATTTCCAATATAGGTTTCAATGCGTCCAGTACCGGGGTGAGCCCAGCGATGGCCAACTCCCCAAGAGCCGATCGCACCTTCTTTACCGACCCCCAAAAAGTTTCCATCTTGGCGGCGGCTATTACACCGGACCTGCCAATATCCTTCCCCATCTGATCGTATGTTTCACGAACGAAGTTTCCTTCGCCTTTCATCTGTTGCAAGACACCGACAATCTGGGTACCTTTCGCCCCAAACAAGGCCACCGACGCTGCCCCCGATTCCCAAACACCCGTAGGAAACTTGTCCGCAATGTCCTCGAACAACGATATCAGGTCCAATCCATTGTCTGTCACAAAATCCTGGATAGATACCCCCATATCATCCAAAACCCGTGCCACTTCAGGGGATTGGGCGGCAATTCGTCCGAGTGCCGTTTTTATCGAAGTTCCGGCAACAGACATCGGGACACCTGCCTTGCCAAACCCAGTAAGGACTGCCACAACTTGTCGAAATTCGACACCCATCGACGAGGCTGACGCCCCCAACGTGGTCAACCCTACATCCAGGGACCTGGCAGTGACTGAAGCTCGACTTTGGGCTGATGCCAAAAAGTCACCGATCTTACCAGTTTCGTTGGCAGCAATGTTGTATTTCACCATATTGGTCACGACGATTTTCGCGGCCTCGGCCAACTCCAGATTCGCAGATGCGGCCAAATCCAGAACACCTTTAAGGGATGTCGCAGCCTGCGTGGCATTTAGGCCACCCAGCACCAACTGATTCAATGCAGAGGCGGCCTCATTAGCTGAGAACATCGTAGTTGCACCCATCTTACGTGCCGTCTTCTCCAACATCCTGAAAGCTGCCGCCCCCTCATCTCCCAACAAACGAGCGTTGGACCGAACGTCGATCATGGTCTTTTCAAACGACATGGCGTCGTCTACAGCAGACATCATAGCCCTGCCTAATCTCTGGATACCAGCAGCAGCAACCACGCCGCCTGCCGTAGCAGCAACGCCACCGAGAGCACCAGTGACCTTCGTTTTGGCCCTGCCCAAATCACTGGTCAGCTTCGACATGTCCGCACGGATGACTATGAATGCTTTTGCGAGCTCTAACCCCACAGAACCCTCCCCTCGTGTTGCATGGTTTGCCATTTCTTCTGCAACCGTTTAATCCAAAACTTCACACGTTTCGTTGTCTTCGTCTTCATAATAGCTTCGGAGGATGGTTTGGGCCGCTTAGCACAACCAATTTTCATTTTTGCTTTCGCTTCATCCGTATGTTTTCTTCCTTTGAATGAGCATCCTTTTGGCACAGTAGTTTCCCCAGAAGGTACACCCTTGTTCCAAGCAACTCGTCCCTTGGCAGCTTCACTAATCTTCTTCTTTGTTTCTCTTGTATGGGGAATACCTTTGTTAGGTGCCGGCTTGCCTATGCAGGCTTTACTGATCTTATCCCTTGATTCTTTCGTATGTTTATACCCTTGTCCGCCATCACCACCATCCGTCAAGTTGTATCCACCCGGAACTCTGGTTTTCAATGCCTTAATGCAAACCCGCTCTGACTCATTGAGATCGTCATCGTTATCTTCTATTACTAGCACCCGCCACTTGAAAGCATCAAATCCATACTTGCGAAGAGCCCTCAAAAACACCGCAGATGGATTACCCCGCAAAGCTAGTGCTTCATGTTCCTGCCTACGTTTAGCAAGGGTAAAAATAGTTTTCCCTACATAAACTTTTCCATTCACCTTGTTTCGAGCTTCGTAAACTACCACTTTATCATCTCCTTCCTCGCCGCTTTTTCCGATTCTTCTTTGCCTGTTCTTTTTCCTTCTTTGCTTGCTCTCTTTCCTCAATGATTTGAACCATTGACTTCCCGGTTCTTTTCAATTTGAGCAACGCACCATCGGAAGTACGGACCTTCACCTTTCCATCATTATCAGCCATTTCCAACACACCGAGAGTGCTCTTTTCTTGCGTTCTACTTCCCTTGTCCTTTTTCCTAAGCAATTTGCAATCAGTCAATAGCATGAAAATCTGATCGAGAGTCATATCCCCAACTTGATTCGGAGTGTAGTTGAAGTTCCCTCTAGCCCTTGAATCAAACGCATTAGGTGACTCACAAAGAATGCGAACCATAAAAGGAGTCACACCACACAACAAACCACATGGCTCATAATCATCTCGCCCACCATCTTCATCACTCAGTCGTCTGAGTTCAGCGGGCCCTATCCATTTCCCATCGACGGCATTGACAATCTCTCGATCTCTGCTTGCACTTCAGCCATCAAGCCGGTATTCTTAGACACCTCATCCAAGACTTCCTGACGTGTAACCGTGCCCTCAAAGCACTTGTGAATGAACGACACCATTCCATCCAAACACCCGGTCATCCACCAATTGTCATAAGCAATAGGAACCGATCGGGCTTTGTTCCCAGTCAGTTCCTTGTACTTTTTCACCGACAAAGACTTCCGATCTAAAGCAGCAGCGGCCGTTTGTTTGATTTTGTCATCATCGACAGCTTTTGTTTTTTCAAGACCAAACTCTTCAACAACCCACTTTCGCAGTTTATCGGTAACAACGATGGTCTTCGGATCATAAACATGCTTCTTTGGCAAATCATCTATGTCCCACTTGGCTGCTTCCCCTCGGGCTTTCCTAGCCTCTTCCATTCCATCTGGAAACATGTCGGCACTATCGACGAACGTTTTGATGTATTGCCGCTTATACCATTCCAAGCATTCCATTTGGACTTCGGTTAATTCCCGCAATCCTAATGGCTTCACCTTGCATATCTTCCCGGCAATCTTCACTTCCGTTGGGCTCTTGGCCCCTACGGCTCTTGCTATGTCTTCCGACATCATCTTTCTCCTGTTGCTGGTTTGCAGATGGGCCGTTGCATGGCACCATCCTTTTCATAAATCAATTTCCACTAGGATGGAAACGACCGACTTGTAGCCCCGGACTGGCCTGGACGATAGTATATTCCATCGGCTCCCCAGCCGCTCGTCCACCCGATGACCTCTTCCGTATCGATGTTGACCGTAAGACCGAAATCACTGCACAGGGCCCTGGGAAAGTCCCAGTACAAATCTGTGCGATTCATCCACAACACGGCAATCGCTACATCCTCCGGTTGGAACAGATCGAACTGCTCGTCGCTGGTGGAATACTTGCCCTCAGCATTGAATGTACAATCCTTCCGACCGGCAGCCCGACTGGTGTAGCCCGCACTGTCACTGTCACCCCATTCACTGCTGCTGCTGAGCGTTGGGCTGACATCCCATTGAGTAGTACGTGCCACTTGAACTGTTCCAACTTGGAAATCTCCCAGGCGGCCTGTAAGCGTGTTTAAACTGGTCATATGAAACTCCTAACGTTACGATTGAGACGAACTAGACGAACTTTCTGAACTGGTTGAAATCGAACTTTCTGAACTTTCTGAACTGGTTGACGAACTGCTTGCCTAGCTGCTTGACGTACTACTTGACGATTGGCTCGACAAACTGCTGGACGATTCACTCTGCGAACTAGAACTGGTAGAACTAGAGCTGCTGGGACTACTGGAGCTGCTAGAATTAGAACTGGTGGAAACTGAACTGTCACTGATTGACTGAGAACTTGAACTGACTGATATGCTCGAAGAACTACTGGATGTACCACTCGAAGAGCTGCTGGAAGACGAACTACTGGAAGATGAAGAACTGGAGCTTGATTCATTCTCATCATGGCGGGCCAGAATGTACATCGAATATGACACATCGGCGTTGACGGCTCTCAAGGTGATGCGATGGCCTGATTCCTTACGAAGGCTGATGTTGTTGATCGTTGATAAATCTGATCCACTCACTTCAAAACTCAATCCATCACCAGCAAACAAAGACCCATTACCGATTATCCTTTTCCTGTGAGTTCCTATTGCCCAAGTAGAAGCATCGTACAAAGTCACTGAATCAGAAGGTCCAACTACTGTGCCCGATAAAATATAGGCAGCCCCGTTCTCAAGGGGAATTGCCAATGTATGGGCTATCTTTCCCGTGCCCGCTCCACCACCGAATAGATTGACACCGGAGACCAAAGCATTGTACGTAGCTGTACCGCCTCCACTACTTAGATTCGTCCACCCCGTCCAATCACCAGTCGCAAAATCACCGTTGGTGATCAACTCCTCTTCCCCGGTGTTGATCTCAAAACCAATCTCCGCCGTTTGGTATTTGACCAATCCACCTTGGCCTCCCAAGGCTCCGCCCAACGTCTCGGTGTGAGACCCGATAGGCTGCCAACCCTCTGAGTTGGCTGGTAACACCTCCAGCAGACCGGCAGCCCCTACGGCATTCTCATTGACGATAACAATGGCCACGATCTCTTCCAGGGTCAACAACTGCCCGAGAGCAGACCTGCCGGCACCAGCACCGATGTCAACGCCTTCAAAGTCATACAGACTGATTGTCTCTTGAGCATCCTTGGCAATGGTGATGTCAAGCCGTTGCCATGCCCGGTTGCATTGACCAGCACTGACACCATTCGCCAAAGTGGGATTGAGATTGCAAGCCGGATGCCCGATAGAGGCATTGTTGGACTCATTCAATGTGTTCAACAAATTACCGCCGACTTGTATACTAATCTTCGGATTTGATACTGCTTCTGCCATTGGACCACTATCCTATCTTATGATTGGCTCGACAAACTGCTTGAAGAATTGCTTGAAGAATTGCTGGAGGAACTGTCTGAGATCGAACTGGAACTGGTCGAGATCGAACTGGCCGACACGCTAGAGGAACTGCTGGAACTGGATTCGTTGTCATCGTGACGGGCCAGGATGTAGATCGAAACTGTGACAGGACCATTGATAGCACGCAAGGTGATACGATGGTTTGCTCCATCGGTTATATCGAAACCAGCCTCGGCCGTCTGGTACTTTATAAGAGCACCTTGCCCCCTCAAAGCCCCGCCAGTTGCAGTCGTGTGTGTTCCAATGGGCGTCCAGCCCTGGGAGTTGGCGGGCAGTATTTCAAGGATGCCCGCCGCTGTGACGGCATTCTCGTTGGCGATTACTATGGTCACAATCTCTTCGAAGGTCAATGGGAGACCAAGCCCATCTCGGCCAGCACCAGCACCGATGTCAACACCGACAAAATCATAGAGGTCAATTGTTTCCTGGGCATCTTTAGCGATAACTGTGTCTTTTCGCTGCCATGCTCGATTGCATTGACCAGCACTGATACCATTGTCCAACGTTGGGGAGATGCTGCAAGTCGGCTGAGAAATGGAACCACCCGTCCCGTCATCCAATGTATTCGTCAGAGTGCCTGTGACTTTTATGTTGATCTTCGGGTTTGACATCGACTCAGCCATTGCAACACTCCTACAAAGCTACGGGGACATCGACCAACATTTGGTATTCGAGTGTCCACTGATAGTTGTTGTTTCCAGTTTGAATACAGTAATCCCTGGTGAATTGCACGATCAACAACTCACCATTGTCCAACGAAAACTCAGCTGACGGATTCTCGGTTGGATGCCCACCGAAGACCTTCATAATTTCTTCGATCAAGTAGGCCGCAATCTGCGAAGCCCCTCTCGAATCACCCGACACTGGTTTCGTGTGAACATCGAATCGCAAAGCTCCGTTTCGTATCTCTCTGTTCAGCGTGGCTGATCCGCCAGTGGTTCTCGTCTCCACTGTGGGGCTATCGAAACTCCAAACGGCGTAGGGCTGTTCCTGCTCGGGGGTGGCCTCGTTGAAATTCAAAACAGGGGTGCCGCCACCAAGGTCGGTGAACTTGGAATTCAATGTCGAGGCTGTCCAAGCCGCATTGATTGCTTTCTGTATGTCAGCTGTTCCCACGCTCATTTGATTGGCCCTGATAAAATAGTATTCACGTTTGCCCTGTTCTCATTCAGGGTTCTCACCAGGAAACTCCGGTTCATCTTCGTTTCCAAAATCAAACCGTAATCCAAGGTTGTGCCAACAAATCCGATCCAGTCTCCACGACCTATTTTCTCCACCATATAAAAAATGCTCTTTTGTAACTCCTCGGTATCAGCCCGTGGAAACTCCCCAGCCACACTTCGTTTGGTGACAATTATGCCGCCTTTCGGTCCCTTTTCCTTTTTCACGGCAACACCGATGTTCCGCACCACTTTGTCAAGAATCAAAACTGTAGCAAGCTGAGTGCGTTTCTTCATCGTCAATGACACTTTGTCGCTGACTTCCTTGATAAACCATTCGATCCTAATATCCCTAGCATGACCGCCCCGGGAGCGACGTAGGTCAATAGCTCGTTTTATTTCAGGACTCAAACCCGCCATCAACGGACCTCATTCACCTTGGCATCGTAATTTTCCATATCCTCTTCGAACATTGGTTGGCTGTTGGGAATCCTTGATCCTGGGTTAGTCAAGTACTTCCCATCCAGCTCATCGACATCTTCCAAATCGGGCTTCGGCCCCTTGGCCATCGCTACATGCTCAACCTCCAGCAGCTTCACCAACTCCCGGCACAACGTCTTCATACGGTGCTTGTCGAGCTTTCCTTCTTGGGTGGGCATCCCCTCGAACTTCTCGCCTCGCATCGGACGATCATCACGCTCCAAACCACGCTTGATAGCATTCAGAATCTTGTCGTTGCCCCGCAACGGGTCGACGATCTTGTATGTACACTTCTCGGGGTTGACATGAAGTTCCATCCCAGGAATTGTCGGAAGAACTCCCAAGTGCCTCGATTGATCCGGTGGTATCAAACACTCACCATCAGGTTTTTGATTGTCGTCCAACACTGTTCGACTTGCCACGATGCGAGACCTGAGTCGGCAACCTGGTATTCCCTGAATAATCAAATCACAATTTCTCGGATGATCTGCCCGAACTCCAAACGGTGGTAAACTTGAACTCATTTTCGTTCTCCTCATTATGTTTGTTCTTCATTTTGTTCTTCTAAAAATCGCCGCAGGGCTGGCCGAAGAACGATAAACCGGCCCTGCGACGTCGCAACAGGTATCCATCAAGCAGGTGCATCGGTGACAACAGCACAAGTTGAACCACGTTCCATCTGGCCACCATAACGGGCCATTGCAACGATCAGAAGTTCGTTGCGCCGGATCAAAGTATCCCCTTCCGTGCTCGTCCGAATGGCCAAACCCTTTCGTCGGTACATTCGATACCGAGCCAAGATCGCGTAAAAGAGCTGCGCATTGGTCATGCTCTCGTTGATCTTGAACGGGCGATGCATGAGGGAATATCCATCATACGTTCCCGTGGTTTCTCCAAAGGCAAACAAACGACGGGCATCAGCGGTTCCCACGTTGAGAGCCATGGCCCTTGCATAGCTGGTTTCCGTACCACAAAAGACTGCCGAGGCCTTGACGTTAGCTCGGTGTTCCGCTTTGACCACTCCGAACCGCAGGGATTCGTAGTTGCCGATGGAGGTGGCGGCACCGAAAGAAACCGAACCAGCACCAGACTTGTTCATGACGCCTTCCGGTTGGGTCGTTCCGTTACCGACCGCAATCACGTCATCCAGATCCTCCAGCAACCTTTCACCGTACTGGCCGGTGATGTGACGACCGAAGTCAATCGGGGTGTCAGAAAGGAAGTCCAAACCAACCCTGACCGAGCCTTCCCATCGGAAGATGGTGGTGTCGAATGCCGACACGTATGCCGCCGTACTGAACAGCGAAACAGCCGTGTCATCAACCCCACCCCAGGAAGAGGTCACTGTGCCTGTCGAAACACCTTCCACACGCCGGCCACGGGCCAGAGGAACGGTGTTCACAAGTGGGTACAGTTCCCCATGCAGCAACGGAGTCGTGATGACCATGTCGTCGAACACGATTGGAGCAGCTTCAAGGCCACCACTGGTCGAATCATCGATCAGGGCTTTCATACCATCGCGGTGGTACCCCTTCCGCTGCCGGAGCTTGTTGTCGTTGGAATCATCCCACATCCCCTTCTCAGCGAGGTGGTGGAGCAGATTCTTGTCGTGTTCGGGCAGAATCTCCCAAGCACGGCCGGCAGTACCAGCAATCTTCGGACAAGCCGCAGCAATCTGGAACTTGGCCCAAGCACCAGCAAGTGCTTCGTCTTGCTCACTGGGTTTGTCCAGCGGGCGACCAAAGTCCTTGACACGTTGACCAGCCAGCTGGTGTGCCTGACCGTCGTCTTTCGTGGTGGGAAAGGTCATCGATTTTCGACTTCCGTCGTACATCTCGACCGCTTCCTTGACACGAACTTGCATGTCCTTGTCTCCGTTGGGTTCCGTGGGGGTTCCGCCCTGGGAAGCAACGATGCCAGAGATGTCGACCTTCTTCTCGCCGGTCGGCTTCTTGGACTTCTCGTCGTCCTCTTCCTCTTCCTCAACATCGGGAGTCTTGGTTTTCACCTCGAACAACGACTTGAGCAAAGAGTTGGTTTCACTGATGCCATCTGCAATTCCAGCAAACTGCTTGGTAACTTCTGTGGCATCTTCGTCGTCAGGTTCCTTCGACAGTTCGAAGTAATCCTCGGCCGTCAGGGACTTGTCAAGCAACGCATCCGCAGTGGCCTTACTAAACACATCGTCACTGGCGTCTTTGTCGACACCCTTGTTTTCGATGAGCCAGTTTTTTAGAGCTTCGGTTGGATTCATTGTTTTCTCCTGTATAAACCGAAACTTGGTTGACCGCCAGGTCACTGCGCCGGGCGTGTCGATAACAAGGGCCGCATGGCCCTCACTTCTTTCGCTCGTTGCTCGGATCTTTCAAAGACCTCAAGCAGGTGTTTCATTGTTTTTCTTTCGACCAGAGTGGAACTGGCTATGAACAACGACATAGGTGTCGATTGTGGTTGCTCATTCGTCTCCGGCTTCTCAATCTGCTTCAGCACACTGATCAAAGTGGATGTTGCCGACTTGACCAACGCCTTGGCTGGGCGGGCGATGGCCATCTTGCCAACTTCCTTCAAGTCGTCAACTGCGTCCTGAAGGCTGACTTCATTGGCCTTGGAAATGGTGCGGCCCTGCTTGGTGTGTTTGAAAATCACCTCGGCACTCTTCTTATCATCTTTCTTCAACCATTCAGCAGGAAACTTGCTCGACATGTCAGCCTTGCATTCCGGGCACAGATACTCTTTTTTGCCCGGTGACCAGTAATTCATCGGTGCCGTGTAACCACACTTCGGACACTTGACATTCTTGCCGGTGGACATGGCATCCAATTTGGCTCTTTCCTCACGATCCACGGCTTTGCTTTCCTCATCCTGTGGAAACACGTATCCACACTCTTCACACTTGCCGTCCTTGATCTTGGTCGAACCACATTTGGGGCACTTCTGGGGCTTGCCCTTGGGTTCATCATCCCCTTCGTCATCTTCTTTGCCGAATGTAGCTTTACCAGAACCATCAGCCCTGCCACTTCCTGGTCCAGCACCGGCACCATGAGGCCCAGTACCGTCAGGTTTATGCCCACCAGGCCCATTGTTTTTACCTACATCCAACTTGGGCACAACGTAATCGCACTTCGTACACTTGCCGTCCTTGATGACCCCACCGCATTCGGGGCACTTCATTTTCTTGTCGGCACCTTCCTCTTCTCCGTCAGCTTTCCGCCCTTCGTTGTCAGTGGCTTCTTCATTGGTTTCTTCTGATGCGCTGATTCTTCCTCTTTTGTCGTCGATTGTTTCATCGCTCTTCCCTCCGGCCTTGGTTACTCCGGCAATCAAACCGGCTTCGTGAGCCTGTTTGAGTTCACCGAATGAACTGCATTGTATTTCACGAAACGTGACTGGCACCTGAACCGACCGCTTCTCCCGCAACACCTTCCCATATTCCTTCATCATCGGGCTGGTCAACTTGCCGCCCTCAACCAACGACAGCATCACTTCCTCGGTTGTCGCATCAACATTGGCCGGAACACTGACGAGTGACTCTTCCATGATCTCGTATTCCTTGATGTCAAAAGCCCCCGATGGTCTCTTCTTATCACCTTCTTTGATCTCTTCGAAATCGATGGCCCTGAACCCGTGAGAGAAACGGCCCATGTCATTGTCTACCATGACAGCGGCGTCGTGGCTGGTCTCATTCATATCGACGATGCACGAAACCATCTTCAGATGTTCATCATTCTGATCAGCGATTGCGATCGCCTTTCCGATCGGCATCGTGTGAAGATGCTGCCAGAGTAGAAGCATCTTCGGATCCGGAACTGCCCCTGCTGCATGCAGTACGTCTCCGTCCCGATCCTTGGCCGATGTCGTCAAGGTATGCTTGAAAACCATCAAGGTGTTTTTCGGAAGCTCAATGTCATGGTCCTTGCGGATCGTATTGACATCCTTCTCCTCGATAACCATATCAGAGTTGGAGTAGACCAACGTCCGGCCAGCCTTCTGGAGTATGTCATCGAAACTGGTCGTTCTACTCGCCGCGTATTTGTAACAACTGTCGATGCCAATGCGTTCGGCTAACGTCCTCACGAAAACATCAGCCGTCCGGATGCCATAACCAAACTCGGTCTGCTTTTGGCCACGGGACCGAATAGCAGCGAGAAGTGTATCGTTAGGAGTCATTGCTTTTCCTTTGAACTGTGAATAACAAGTAGCAACGGCCTGTTTCCGATCATCTGATTCCTCCATAACGATCGGGACACACCGTGATATAAAATCGTCTTCACTCTCGTTCGGTTTGGGTTTCGGAAGTGGCAACTCAACCTCCCATACGCCGGCAAGCCGTGGCGTCGATCACCAACAACTGCTTGATTGCTTTCTTGTCGGTCTTCGGAATGTTGTACATCCAGGTGATGATCGAACCCAAATCGAATTGGTCACTGCCCTTCGGAACTTTCTTTCTGGCAACCCTGATATCTCGCTTCAATCCAAGTCGCTTCAAGTTGTTCCAAGTTGCCGTCCTCAAATGCTTCACATGATCGAGCGAAGCCATTTTGAGCAGACGGATGACGTTGTCCATGTGCTTCGGCGGAAGCGTGAACTCACGAGGCATTTCAATTTCCTCCTTCAAAGTATGTTTGATTCCATCGAGCATGGCAGCGTCCGGACCATCGTATTTCGGACGGTTCTGGTATCGCTGCCATGCTTGTATGGTTCGATTCATTCAATGTTAAGTCTGACTGGACCAGGACGAACTCGAAGCACTCGAAGTGCTCAAAGAACTGGAACTATCGGAACTCGCCGAAGAGCTGTCAGATGTTTCACTCCAACTTGACCAGGACGAACTGGAAGCACTCGAAGTGCTCTGGCTCGAAGAGCTCTCACTCGAAGAGCTTGTCGAGATACTCGAAGAACTCGAAGAACTCGAAACACTCGAAGCACTCGAAGAACTTGCACTCGAAGCACTCGAAGAGCTAGCACTCGAAGCACTCGAAGCACTTGAAGAACTTGAAGAACTTTGACTCGACGAGCTTGTGCTCGAAACACTCGAAACACTGGAAGCACTCGAAGAACTTTGACTCGACGAACTCGAAGAACTTTGACTCGACGAACTTGTGCTCGAAGAGCTTGACAAATCCTCCATCGAAAGGATCTGCAGCCGATTAACATGATCCGAAGCTGGGCCTGGAAACTGCAATGAGCCCGTGTGGAAGTTCAAGACATCTGGTTCACTGACTTCTCCGGATGCTCTTGTGTCTATCAGGACAGCTTGCCAAATTACGTTGTCTGTCAAAGGAACTGTCACCGATTCGATGGCAGCTCCTAAAGAACCTGAATAGAATGCAGCCGGTGCGGAGTCATCACCCGCCCGATACATTCTTGTGATGATCAACGAACGGCTCGCAAGACCAACAGCAGGCCCGAGCCAAAAAACTACGTTTTTCATTGCTACTCTCCAAAAAAAAACTGTGAACATAAATCCGGCAGGATCTACGTCACAGCTCCTCGTAGTCGCTTTCGACGTCCGAATACTATTGAATTATAGGGTGTCTTTCCAACATCCCAAGACCACTTTATCCATTTCTATCAAATTCATCCGTTCCAACTCGACAATGAAGGAGCTTTCCCTTGCTGCCTTTGACTTCAAACCTCAAAGTGTACTCACCTCCGTCACTCATCAAATCGCAGAACAACCTATCGAACTTCTGCATACTGCGTAGAAACCGGGCAAGATCCTTGTCATCCTTGAGCACTTCTTTCCAACAACTTTCGCTCATGTACCAACCGCCTTTCCACACATCGGGCAGGGATGCCCGGCCATGCCCTTTGCAACTTCGACATCAATCTCCAGCTCATTGATAATAAGCACATCTACCTCACAACCGGCAAACTTCTGTACACTCTTCCGCAACTTACGGCGTTGATCGTTGTCCAGATTGACACGAACCCTCACGATGATACGGTCTCCAGGCTGGAAGGTCAGCCGACTGCATTGAACATCGGCTATCTGGGGAGGTCTGTTGCGTAAGATGTTGGGCATTTCATTCATCCTCTTCCGAAAATGGTTCATCAACGGGCAACTTCTCAATCTTCTCCAGCATCTTGGCAACTGTTTTGCTTTCACCACCACTGCCATACGACTGTTGGTTGTGACGGCCTTGCAGGTGCTTGGAATCTCCCAACCCAGCAGCGAGGATCTTGCCATTGCCATCAACAACTTCCCAGTATCGCAACATCGTCGTCGCTCCTAATTGGATTCGTACCGTTCAGACTTCGGGAGAAAAGGAGGTTTGAAACCATCATCACCATCATCATCGTCTTCCATGTCATGATCGAAACGACTGATCGAAAACGTGAACGTCTGTCCCTTTTTCAAGGTTTTCTGTATGTTGATGATGAAACTGTTGTCCCGGCTGGGTGCCAACGCCCCAATCACAAACCCTAGAATCAGACCGAGCAGCAACCACAATAAACTTGTCATGGCATTCCCTTCTTCCGGCGAGGGCAGAACGGATCGTGCCCTCTGGATTCAAGTCGTCGGCAAATAGAGCATAGATGGTCGAATCTTCGTCCTTTGGCTTCTCTCTTGCGACGCCGCTGGGCATTCATCAACCTATCGCCTTCTTCGCTCATAATTCGTTCCTCCATTCAACTGCTTTTCTGGGTTGATTCCGCAAATCACAATTCATATCCACCGTCCACTGAGCCATGCTTTTGAGTGCCTGCATCTCAGCTCCGGTGTGCCGGAAATCACCCATCTGGTGCCGAGCAGCCATCTGCCGCCACTTGTACATATCAGAGTGGGTGTCTTGCGGAATATCAATTTCCTGCTGCTTGACCCGAAGCCACGAGCCACACAAATCCAGGAACTTCTCCTGAACTGCCTGGCACAATGTGATGTCATCTGGACTGGATTTAAGCAGCTTTCTGTGATGTCGCATATTACCGTTCTTACTCATTGTTCTTCTTCCTGTTGATTGTGTTGGCCGGGAAGGTGTTTCACTTCACAACCGCAAGGACTGAGTCCCTTGGCCAACCCGTATTCCTCTCGGAATGTACCATACTCATTGATAAGTCGTTGAGCATCCTCTTGTTGCATGCCCAACTCCATGCTGATCGTGCAATTGTGTGCTATAATAGATTGAGACCAATAAACACCTGACTCAGTTTGGATATCGTAAACATGTCCAGAAAAATCAAGATCGAGCCCGACCCCAATGACCTCATCCGGTTGTATGTCAACGAACAGAGATCTGCCACAGCCATCGCCAAAATCTATGGGTGTGATCCCCATTCTATCCTTGTCCGATTGAAACGACTTGGAATCAACATTCGGTCTACGGGGTGTTACCTCCGTGGCAAACCCGGCAAAAAACGCATCTCGTTGAATGAAACTGCGATCTTGTCTGCTTACTTGTCCGGAAAAGGCCAAGTCGAAATCGCTAACACTCACGGGGTCTCCAGACCTGTCATCCACAGATGCCTTAAACGTCATGGTTTGCTGCGAACCAATTCTACTGCCCAACTCATCCGATGGGAAAACGCCAGTCCCGGCAACACTGCTGCTTGCCTGAGAAACGCCCAACTCGCTTGCAGCAAACACGAAGTCAAGTTCCTTCCCATTTTGGAATCCTTCTGCAACGGATGGGTTCGCCAATTCTACATCGACAAGTATAGTGTCGATTTTGCCTTGCCCATGCTTCGCATCGCCGTGGAATTGGAAAGGAAATCGTCTTCGACTTTCAACACAACCCATGGAGGCACAGCACGATTGAAACATATCCTCGATACTGATTGGTTCGTACTTTTCGTCTTCACCAAGAGAAACACCAGTAGCATCTTGGAAAAGGTGCATTCCTGCCTTCACTTGGCTTGCTCCGACCCAACCCTCCGAGGTCAATACGGGGTGGTTTGGGGTGAAGTAAATCCTGCTGCCCGACTTCGTTACAAGTTCTACAAGGGGGCCACTGTAGAACATTCGACTGATTGCGACTAGCTTCCCGATCGGTGAAACCTTCGCAAACCCAGGCTGGCATTGGCAGTTGCAACGAAGCTCCGCTGGCAAGCTGGTGTAGCCCGGCCACGGTACCATATACCCAGCCAAGTCCCACAACCCATTCTCATCGGCAGGTACCCCGTCAAGAGCCGCATGGGTATCTCTGGTCGTTGCACCGAGCACACTCAGCCAAGACGGCCTCATCGGCACCTGCCCGCCCATTTCCTCCATCAGTGTATTCATGGATGCCTTGCGGGCACCGTTCAACGCATGGCCGGCTTCAGTCCTGGCGATGTTTATCGACCGACGTCTTGCATACTTTTTCGTGCCTTCAGGGTCGTTTGGATCGATGAAATTGTCCCTCATCGATTCAGCTATTTTTCTAATCGACCAACCGTCGTTCAGGCCTTTCTGCAGAGACGTCGTTGCATCGCCCATCGTGGTGTTGTGAATATCAAGCCAGTAATCCTGTTGAAATGTGTCGGCAAGTTGAGACGCGATCTCTTTTTGCATCGATGGAGGGAGATCAGTCAGCAGTTCGATGTCTGTACCCGAATCAACCAAAAGTTGAACAAGGCTTTCAACATCACCCGGATGGTCATTCAACCATTCTGTAGCCGTTGTCGGCATCAATTGATCCTTGTGAAAACAGGCGTGTCGTCAAGAAAATCACGAACCATTGTTACACTGTAGACAGGCGTCTTGTAAGGTGTTTCTTTTGGCAATTGGTTTCGAAACACTTTCTTGGAAACACTCCACCCCCGCCTGATCTCGGCCGTGGCCTTCCTGATCTCTTCAGGGGTTGGTTCATAATCTACTTTTCTGGGCATCCTGACTCTCCTTATATTTCCCATGAGTCATTTGGTTGTGACGATCGGCGAGATGTTTGTCACGCCAAACCACAATCGATTTATTGTCGAATCCCATAACTCGCAACTGTGCCCGGGCAGCCTCCAGCATCTTCTTCGCCATCACCGGAAGAGCCCGATTGACTAATTCATCTCGCCATTCTGCTGGATCGAACGCCTGAGCGATGAGATCCTGTGCCTGATCGGAAACAGGGGCAAGTGCTTTGTTGTCCTGCTGATGGTTCTCCATCGACACATCCAACAGAATCAGCCGACTGGCAATACTCTGAATCTGGCTGGTAAACATCGGCTGCAGAGCCACAACCAACTCATCCTCGACCTCCTCGAATTGCTTGAGGAAGATCTCTCGGAGAACTGTCTTGCGGTCTGTAACAGCCTTCCGCTCAACTGCTTTGTGGGCGAACTTCAAAAGCAGCTTGCACAGCTGAGGCCGTTCCATGGCAACCTTCAGTTCGACTGCTGCCCGGGCGTTGTCCAGGGCCTTGTCATAGATTTTAGGAGCGATCATTTGAGAAATCCGATTCAACTTCCTCGGCTGCTATCTACGATCTGTTTGGCTAAACTCTTTGGACTCATCCGAAGATAGCTCACAGCTGATTCCAAGGCCGTAGCAGCCCCAGCAGCGGCCTCGTCCTCTTCCGGGGGTTTTTCCCCTGGTGGAGGTTCGACGCCCGGCAATGCCCCTTCTCCGACCGGCGCACCACCTTCTGCTGGCTCTTCCTTCACCTCCGGTGGTTTGCTCATCTTCTCCGCCACGTCAGTCGGCAATCCCATCGCCTCCAGCGTCGCCTGGGCTTGCTCTTCTGTTATCTTACCACCACCGAGCAACTCCAACGTTTTCATCGCCTGTGCAGCACTCTTGCCAAGCACCGACTGGTTTCGATCCTCATCAGGGGCGAACCCAAACTCGGCCCGGATCTCGTCTTGGCTGATATCGTCATTGCTCCGCATCTTGAACAAGTTGCCAGCATGGAGGCTGGGATCACGCACTTCCTTTTTTTCCCACCACACCACCAGCTTATCGTCGCCATCGGCCTGTCCGATAAAGTTCGTCATCACAGCTCCGAGCATGTCGAGCATTGTGTTGACTTTCTCATAGAAACGCTTTTCGATGTTCGCCACTTGAGCATAACCACCGACGCTGACAGCCTCCCCCAAGATATATGGATGAACTCCAAACGCTGTGAGAATGGCCTGCTTGGTGGCCTTCTCGGACTTCTCCCAACCCATCTCAGTCTGGGTCATTGAGAGCCTTTCGATGCTCTCGATATACCCGTCAACAATGGCTGGGTTGCCGTAATTGTGAACTCCGGACATCGTCTTCTTTATCACAGAGTTCACCTGCCGGCGCTGGCTTGCCGTCAATCTTGGTCTCACCCCTCCGCCCTCGGCTCCCGGATGCGGGTCTTTTCCAACTGTCACGATCACGGATGGAAACACCCCGTTGTCAAAAAACCTCTCCCTGGATGTCCAGATGTGGTCATCAACTCGGATGGCCTGCATCTGGGAGCCGGCCGGGGCCATTGCACTCAACGGATCCGATGGATTTGGAAGATGAGCGAATGCCACGCTTTCCCTTCCCAACAACTTGCTCTCCTTTCCATCGCTCGGATTCTTCGGATTGACTATGCGAAACTGCGAGAATGGACCCTTGCTATGATCCGGACGTATCCACGTGGTGGGCAAAGAATACAACTCGAAACCATCCTTGGTTTGCCCTCCCACGATGTATCCCCAACCAGTCAACAACAAATTGGCCATGAAAGAGTAGACCAATTGCCAGCGGTTCTGAATAGGATTTGGATTCTCCAGCATGGTGAGAAACTCGTGAACCTTGATGACCTCTATTTCTTGGTCAGCTGTCTTGACCAAAGCAGATGTGAGCATCTTGCTCGTTATGTGCTTGGTGCCAATCCTGGACTTGTTCTTGGATGTCCCCTTGATGCGACTCAGGTTGACTGGCTGGCCAGCCCCCTCCTGAGCAATGGCATTGATCGCTGCATAGACAACACCGCGGAACAAGTTGTAACGTTCATTGTAGCGGGCGTTGTCTGTCCACTGGCTCAAGCTGGCAGCACCACCAGAGCTTCCCAAATCCAACATGCCATCAGCTTTGAGCTGAAGAGCATTTACCTGAGCTGTACTGGCAACGGCCTCGCAGTGCCTCAACGCTTTTGTGAGGGCTCCCATCGATTCTCTTTCTCTTCAAGTGACGTTCTTCTTCAACTCAATGCTCAACACGGCCCGGCGTGTTGGCGGCCTGCTTATAATTCTGAATGGTCATTTCTGTCTCCCAACGAGCCACGGCCATCTGCTGAGCCGCCGTCACTTCGGGCAACAGAACATCCCGCAACACTTCGTTCTCATTTTCAAGCATGACAAGTGCCTGGTCCCGGTCCTTGTTCAACTCCGTGGCATCTTCCAGATCCTCGGAAATGGTCTCAGCCAAATGCTTCAACTGCCTCTGACGTTTCACCAGTCGTCTGTCAAGCCGCTGGCTTTGTCTGATAATCTTGGCTGCACGCTTGCGAGCAATTGTGAGTCCACGGTAGGCCAAAAACGATCTCAGCCACTTCATTTGATTGCCCCCATGCTGGACCGATACACCTCGACAGCTTGCGAAACCTGGACCTCGGTGGCCTCTGCGGGCAATGCCACGGGCAACTGACCTTCAACATGCAAGACCACGGCAGCCGATGTTCTCTGCACATTGACCACAGGCATCTGTCCTTGGACTCCTCTGCCAAGAACACACGGTTCATCTTCCTCCACCTTCATGTCAGACTCAGGCGTTATCGCCCTCAATGCTGGTCCTGGATCCGGGAGTCCCACCGGCGGAGCCTGCGGCTCAGGGGTGGGCTCTTCTGTCGGAAACACCTTGATGTCGGGTTTGGGAAACACCTTGATGTCGGGCTTGGCCCGTGGCAAGGGCTCCGGAACAGCGGAAGCCCCATTGTTCTTTGCCTTTTCAGCCCCGGCACAATCTACAGCACAAAGATCGGCAAGTTGCGCCACGGCTCGCAGGAAATCGCCCCGCGGGAACTTCGACGTGGATCTTCGCAACAACTGCACCTTCCCGTCACTGACCATCCACACAGCGGCCATGAAACTGCCACCATCCTTCGCCTTTGCCAAGGCATCATCGAACTCCTGAAAATCAACAGCATTCTTTGTCATCGTTCTTCTCCTCAGATTGAAATTATGCCCGGAAGCATTGACCACCCCCGAACCTTGCACAACTCACTCAAAATCGTTTTGTACTCCAAAGCCTTTTCTGTGCCGGTCAACTCCGGCTCGGCATCTCGGATGTCCCTGCCTGTGACCACCCCCAACTCCAGAAGGTACTGACCTTCAAGAGATTTGAAGTCGACGACCGCCGATGCCTGGAAGTTGATGATGAACCTGGTGCCAGTGCCACTCTCATCCAACTCGCTTATCGAAACCCTCAAGGTCTTTTCAACCAAACGATCGTTGGAGATCGAGTTCAGGTTGACCATGAAGTCATCAAATGTCTTGCATGTAACTATCATTATACCCCTTCTTACATCTGATACCAAACCGTGCCGACAAGCTGGAATCGCAACAAGTCGCCAGCAGACGGTGTAATATCTGCACCGCTGGTGAGTACAATCTTGGTAACATCATGGATAATGTCTTTGCCGCCGGCAACTGTATTGGCACCCACAAACACCGTGATCTCTTGCCCCTCGTACCCGTCGTCGAAATTCGTGATGTCTACTGTGTGGTCGTCGATTCGGAACTTCGTCCAGGGTATCTTTAGCACAATCACATCGCCGCCGACGTGATGCCCATACACGGGAGGCGTAGCGTTGTCAGGCTCCCATCGCTCAATGGACGTTCCTATGCCGTCCACGTAGTTGCAAACCTGATAGCCGCCTGTTGGGCTTCCGGCGGCAAACGATGTAGCATAGCTTGACGGCTCCGTGAACAGCACTTTCGGAATTGCAGGAGTTCCAAATGAGTGTTCACTATTATCTATTACGCTATCAACCGTGTTCCCATCGGCTCGGTATCCAGGTGTGATGTCAAACTCAACAAGAGCCCGCGAAGCAGCAGTGGCAGTTGGAGTATACAAACGAGAGTTCGCTCTGATGTTTCTAAAACGATGACCCGTATGGGTGTAGCCAGAAACAGCTCCAGTCACGGGTCCACGGTCACAGTAGACAATCGTTCGCGGTTGCAACGATGTTGACTGGTAAATCCCATCTACTGTAATGTTTCGTGATTCAGCCCCAACTACTATGTACGAAAATGCTATGACGTTGGTCTCGAACCGCAAGTTAGTGTATTGACAAGTTGTTCCGCCTAGGTAAAAGCCATTTCCGCCACTGCCCGAAATGTATTCTGTGGCATCGCTCACCGCGAATCCATCTGTTGCTACAGGAACCAAGGCACCGCTGTTGGCAAAGTCGGTATGGAACTCATAGATGCCGAACGTGTCGGTTGCCATTGCTCCGCCGACTGTCGGCGGACCTACTCGATACCAGTTGTTGTTAAGCTCAGCCATGCCCGTGGTGGTGTTGAACTTTATGCGGTCGCCTTCTGCGAACCGGTGGTTTGTTAGTGTCACCACGCCAAGAGTAGCATTCTGTGTTATGCTTTCGCAAGCACGGTACAGAAAGCCAGAAGTCGTGGTTCCCGGGTCGTAATCCAAGTAAAAATCATCATCGTTAATCTCAACCAGGTCGCGTATCGCCCCGTCAAAGTAAAACTTGTTGCCTGTCTGGAACTCATGGTCTATCACACTGCACTTGAGCTGGGTACCCACCTTGGTGCCGCCACTTATAACAATTGGCCAACTTAGGTATGCGCCCTCCACATTGAGAGTGTCGCCCATAATCGTTCCATCAAGAACAAAACCCGCTCGCTGGTCTACGGAAGTTTGGACGATAGATCCGTTGGCGGTGACGATGTGCGTCTCGTCTGGGTCGGGCCAATAGTCGCCGAAAACACCCACCTTGTAGTTGGTCGAATACTGGCAGTTGTTTATCCTGCTGCCGTTGGCCCCATACGTGCGGATGCCTATTCCCCGTGTGTTGCTACAATTCAAGCTCTTCATGTCACATGTGTAACACGATATAATGTCAAACGCTACTTGAATGGATTTCAGAACAATTAAATCAGAAAACGATTTAGTTCGACCAAGAGCTGCAAAATAGAATCCACGACGTTCGTAGTCACAGTTCAAGAAAATCCCAGATAATCGAACCTCTGGGGCACCTTCACTGGCTGGGCTATAGTATACAAAATACTTCGCCGACTGATTGGTGTGTGCGGTGCCCGTGTATTTTATATAGATACCACCATCTTCACCTATGAGTGGAACAGGTGATGCTCGCACACCGGGAGTATCGACTACAGTTTTGTCCCGCCTGCACAAATGATCATCCGTGCTGTCGTGGTTGACGAAATCGTAACCATCGAACAACTCATGCGATGCGTTGTATCTGCCACCTGGAATCATAACAGGTATGGCAGCATAACTGTTCGAGCCCAACCAGGTCACGGAATCAATCGCCTGCTGGAAAGCATCGCCACAGTCTACAACCTCACCGGCAAGCGCTCCCCACCATTGCGGTCTAATAAGCGGTTGATTGCTGGAGCTTGCGAACCTGACCCCAGGTAAGGCAACAGGATCATCTCCGTCTGCTATGGATGACGCGGCCCCAAGTCCCCTGGTGTATGCTACATCGAAACATTGGCTGCCCAACGGATTGTCCATCGGCTTGTTGAACATCACGATAATGCCAACGTCGGGTTTCAATACACCGCCCATAAAAATGCACGGCACCGTAAACGTCAAGTCGCTCTCAATCTTGTAGCTGCCTGACGGAAACAACAGTGCCGCACCCGACGCCAACGCAATGGCCATACGAGCCTCAATAGCCGCCTTGTCGTCCGTGCTCCCGTCCCCGGTGACATCGCCGTCAAGCACGTTGACAAACGCCGCCGTCTGATTAGCAACATGGGCCGCTATATCAGTTACATTGTCTGAAATACCAGTTACGTTGGTGGCAATTCCTGAAGTATTGGTGGCAATGTCTGTGACATTCGTGGCAATGTCTGTGACATTCGTGGCGATGCCCGAACCGTTAACTGCTATGGCCAACACGTTGGCAGCAATATCAATATCGTTGCCCGAAATGTTCGCCTTATTCGCAACTATGTCAACATCATTGCTTTCGATGGCTGCTGTGTTTGCCGCAATGTTTTCCGCGTTGGACAAAGCATCGCTGATGTCTTCTTCGCCCTCACCCAATATCGAATCGGGAGTGCTGCCCGTTGTGGACTCCTCCACCATCACTTTGTAGAGCACGGCCAACCCAACGCTTGTATCCGGCAACGGCCGGCTCTTCACCAACCATGTTCCAAGAGAATTTCCATCAGCTTTGTTGTTTACTGTTACAGCGTGTCGAGTGTCCAACTCCGGGTCCGATGTGAAGAAAACCTTCCCGGTTACGTCGATTCCCTGCTTCTGGAAAATACGGACCTCGTTATCGCTGGCCGACTGCAACCAACAATCCCGATCCGAAAACGTGAGGAATGAGTAGGCATCCTTGGCCCCGCCGAGGTCGTCTGTCGTGCGAACCCGCCGATAAGCAGAACATTTGTGCGGCATATTATCTAAAAGTGACACGATCAGCTCCCCAACTCGTAACCCCAATTGACAAACTCTCGCAACTTCTCCTTCGTCTCGGGCAGCAAATCCCAGGCCCCACCAAAAGCCATGTCAGTGGTCGAGCCGGTGCTGTAACTGTAATCACCAAGACTTTCACTCGACTTCGGGCCAGCCGCCCACCCATGAAATTGCTTCATGTTGAGAAACACCTTCTTCGCTCGACGTATGGACTCATCCAATGCGGCATCCCATATCGGGGCAGCATCCACCAAATTGTCCACAGAACGAAACTCATCGACACTGTAGCCAGCTGTGTAGGCAATCCGAATCGAACCGGGTGTTCTGGGCCAAGCTCCAACATGTCGTATTATGCCATCACGACAAATCTTGTAACCATCCGTGTCCTTTCCATCGTAGTTCGGCCAGAAATCAGAGCCTTCAGTCTTCTGCTCAGTGAAAGCATCCTCAGTCGTGTCCGAACGACCATCCGAATCAGTGTGAACCACCATCGCAACAGTTGACCGTACTGGAATGTGCCGAAGAATGATCTCACCTCCAGCCGATCCAACCGACTCCCTCATGTATGCCTGAGTGTCGTTGACCTCCCAGATAGCCGCAGACCGCCCAGCATTCAGATCACCCAATGGCAAATACTCTGTCCGCCTGCGTTGCACCGGATCATAACGAAGGTACCTTTTCACGGCCCCTTCAGCCTTGCGTATGGAAGCGAGCACGACACGAACCTCAACAGCAGTCGGAGATGTGAGCCCCAACTCCAAGTAAGCTTCAGTTGCCGTCACGATGGAACCGCCAGCAGTGGCGATAACACCTTCATTGATCGTATGGGTTGCCATTTGTCACTCCTCTTTATACAGCCTCGACAAAACCATCATCTAACAGCGGAGCCCAATGACAGTGCCAGTGAATGGCTCCATCTTTGTCCCCAACAGCATCATCGCTCACCAATCGGACATACGTGGCCGTTCCAGTTTCCGCAACGATTATGGAGGCCACCCTTGGTTCCTTAAAGTTTGTGTTCTCGATGACTTGTGGAGCAGCAGATGAACCGGTAGACAACGCATCTCCGGCCGTGGCAATCTTCCCGATGAATGTGCCCACCGGCAAACTGTTCAGTGTCACAGCAGTTGTCAGGTCTTCAGTATGGGCCCCAGCCGCCATTTCAAGTTTGCAATTCCCCATCTGAGCATTCAAAACTTCTTCCACATGGCCATAGATGCTTGAAATCGAAACGATGCCGGTCACTTTGAATATGTTGAATGTCGTTGAGTTGTCTGTGAATTCCATCTCCGTGAACACTTCATCAGCATACGAGAAGTTGCTCCACACATTCACTGAATCGGTGTCCACCCAACGACCATCTCCACCGCCAGACGAGCAATCCAAGACCGTCCAATTTGTTGTCCCAGAGCCAATTGAATATCCTGCTGTTTGATGCCCAGCTGAAGTACATCGAAGCAACGCCCCTGTATCAACACCACCACTTATTCCGTAGCCAATCGTTGCGGCATTGCCAACCGTCGAACAATCTCTAATCCTGGCTCGTATGCCTTGAATGTCAAATGAGATGGCGGTTTGGAAGCCAACAGCATAATCGTCGATAATCACATCAGAGCCAGTCACTTGCATTCCAGATGTTCCACCAATCACCGTCCCGCTGATAAGATGACAACCATCTCCAGTGACCAACACCCCAACAGCACTGGCTGGCGTAACCTTATGATCCCCAACGATCTTGCACGAATCGCCAGACACCGTTATTCCAACACCACTGTCTGGATCAATCAGCACACCTATCTCACACCACATCTCCATACCCACTAAAGCCAGCACAACATTCTCGTTGTACGTGCCAGCATTAACCGCAACAGCATCTCCAGCGGTCATCAAGGTAGTGGCCGCTGCGATGGTTGCCTTCGCGGTTCCTGGAGTCTTCCCATCATTGGTGTTGTCACCATCCGTGGCATTGACGAAGTAAACGTCTCCGGTGAACAATTTGTGATGCACATGATTGTCACTGCCCACCGATCTCAGTTTCGAAACCAAAGATGTTCCGGCGACGTCATCCGTCTTGTTCCCTATCACATCACGCAACAACGCATTGGCCGTCGCACCAGCCGCTGGAACAGCATGCATTGACGCAATGTCCGAAGCATCGGCTGGATCAATCGGAAGATTGTCGGTGTCTTCCAAGATCGCCGTCACGTTTCTGGATACGCTGGAACCGGGACCCATTCCCATAGTTCATCTCCTTTACACTCGAAGCGAAGAAACAGCAACCCACTCATCGGGGAACTCGAACAACGATCCTGTAATCTTCGTATCTGTCATCGCAGGAGTTGCCCCAGCCCGCTGCCAATAAATGAC
>Ga0307928_10000618_pt1 | contig 26866 bp, 36 predicted proteins | sample AceLakmetagen232_FD_201815 | JGI IMG/M metagenome (GOLD analysis project Ga0307928, IMG submission 201815) | Saline water microbial communities from Ace Lake, Antarctica - #232 | ecosystem: Environmental > Aquatic > Non-marine Saline and Alkaline > Saline | place: Antarctica: Ace Lake... | reverse complement strand
GCTTATAATTAAATTTCCAGTACTTGATGTAATATCATCAACACAATCAAAACTTCCAAGAATAGATACATCATCATCAAGATTAATAGCTATTGTATTAGTAGCTGGAGCAAGAAGCTCAGTATTAATATTTGCTCCACCAATTACATTTAATTCGCCTAAAAGAGGAACTGCCGTACCTGCATCAGTAATATATTTATCAGCAAGACCAGGAGTATTTATTAACATTGTTCCAGTTACGATATCTCCAGTTACTGTAACAATAACTCCATCACCTAAAAAATTTATATTTGCTAAAATTGGAGAAACAGCTACAGCATCATTTCCAGTTAATGTTTCTACCGGAGCATTTAATGATCTAAATTGTATTATTTGAGACATTACATACTCCTAATCTATTGTATAAAAGGTTGTTACATCAACGGTACCTGTTGTAGGTGCAACAAGACCTCTATATCTTAGATATAATTGTGTTCCTTTAGACAATGATCCTTCTTTACCATTTGTCTTATTACTTGAAATATCAAATACCCATGTGGCATTGTATGCTAAAGTTTTGATTTGAATTGCTGTTGATGCAGGATTTGCAATTCCGATTTCTATTACTTTGTCAGTAAGATTTGTAATATCCATATAATTAATTGGATAAGAAAATTTTGAACCTAAAACTTTAAATGTATCGGTAATTACAGTATAATCTACACTTCTTAAAGGTTCAAACCATCCACTATTAGATAACGACACCCTTGCTCCTTCTCCTCTAAAATTTTAATAATCAATAGTATATGCAACCATAACTATCTGTCCGACACTAACGGCAGTAGATTTGATATAAACTGTTAGATATTTTGGTAATGCTAATTGATTTGATCTTGATTCTTTAATTAAATCTAAAATTGAATCACTATCTACTCTCACAAAATCACAATCATTTGTGCCATCATAACTAATCCATACAGGAAGCTTGGAATTGTTTATTATTTTCAAATAATTAACAGGATAATCATAAGGTACTCCATTTATTTCCTGATAATTAACAGTTAATGTTGTAGCATCGAATTCATATAATGGCAGTGGTTTAACTTGTTTTCCCATTTTTTTTCTCCTATTAATGGGGGGCAAAATACCCCCCATTTATTATTCTTTTATCTAAGCAACTTTTTCTTCTGATTTCGTATCTTCTTCTTTTTCTTTTAATTTCTTTTCATTGTGATCTTTTATTAAATCAAGTTGCCCTAAAAATGAATATGCCGCTTGTTTAGCTGCAACAATATCAAAATTATATGGAGTTATAAAAGTATAAATTTGATTATTAATAACTGTTGTATAGTGCAAATTAGCTTGCAACAAAGTATTAATTTTTCCAGATTCATCCTTAACTTCTTCAGCCTTTACATCTACTGGTTGATTTGCTTGTACTTCTGGAGTTATTTTCTCTTCCATAGGTCATCCTCTTAGGTAAAAAAATAATAAAACATACTACTTGACCATAATTATATGGTATGTAATCACAAACAACTATTTTTTTAAAAAAACCATTAGCAACACCCTATCTGTGAAGCATAGTGAAAATTAAAGAGGGCCATAAAGACCCTCTAATTAATAAAATTAAGCTGCTGAAGTGAAATTTGTCCACGAAGTGCCATTGTCAGTATTCACCCAAAGTCTGTCTGCAACGCCTGATCCAGTTGTATTTAAATACAATGATCCAATTGGAGCTGTAATTGTACCATGAGGTGAACCTGCACCAGTAATGATCTTAAGACCGCCTGGTAATACAATACCTTTAGTTGCAGTTGATACAGTAATATCTTCTGTAGCCTCAGTAATTCCGCCTGTTGAACTAATACCGCCACCAGCAATAGTTAATGTAACTCCAGCATCAGCTGCGGCCATATTAACTCCACCATCAGAATCAATTGTCATACGAAGAACGGCAGCTGCAGTATCATCTGCACTGGTATAGAATTCTAGATTTGCAGGAATTCTGTCAGTCGCTATTGTCCCTGAGGTATCTGATTTTATGTACGCTCCAGAAATATAAGATGTACCATCATCGCCCCAGAAATGTAGGGACCCCAAATCGTCTCCGGATGTAATGGCTCCGCCAGTTCTGCTCTTTTGAATACTTATACGTGCTCCTGTAGCATCTGCAGAAATTGATTCAGCCATAATTTCACCAACAGCTTTAACACCACCAGTAATTTCAAGAGTATTACCAGCGTCAGCTTCTGCCATGGTGATTCCACCATCTGGATCAATTGTAAGTCTCAGTTGGCTAACATCAGTCGAGTCTCTGTGAGTATAAAATTTAAGATCTGATGCGATAGAATTCAATGCAATTGTGCCTGAAGAGGTACTTGAAATATATGAAGTTGCGATGTTGCCAGTTCCTTCAAATCCATAAAAGGTTAAAGAACCTAATGCATCACCAGTTACAAGTGTGGCTCCAGCACGATTTTTATACATTGCAAGTTCTGAAGCTGCCGTAGATACTGCAACATTTGTTAAATTAACATTACCTTCAATATCAGCATTTCCAGTAACATCTATACCACCACCTGATAAAGTCAATGTTACACCTGCATCAGCTGCAGCTATTGTAACACCGCCATCTGGATCAATAGTCATACGAAGCTGACTGACATCAGTTGTTGCTCTATGTGTATAAAATTTAAGATCTGATGCAATTTGATTTAAGGCTATTGCTCCTGATGAAGTTGAAGAAATATATGAAGTTTGTAGATAAGCGGTCCCATCATGACCATAATAACTAAATGACCCTAATGCATCTCCAGATACAATTGCTGCTGATGCACGATTTTTATATAGACCAAGATCAAATGCTGTTGCAGCTGCATCAGAATTTATAAGATCAAGATCGGTAGCAATAGATAATGAACCTGAAATAGCAACATCATTAGTTAAAGCTATTGTAATCCCACCAGATGCTTCTGTAATATTAATATTTGTTCCATCGGTCAACGCTCCCCAAGTAGGAATTGTAGTTGCAGATGTTCCAATTAAAACATAACCAGCTGCTCCAGCACTTGACTGAATAACTCCGGCAGCGGTATTTGAAAGAATACCAGCAGTTGTTAAAGCACTTATAGTACAATTACCAGTAGTAACAGTTAATCCAGTTCCAGCTGTAATTGTAGTAGTAGATGCTATTGTTGATCCTGAAACAATACTACCACCAGTTAAAGTTGAATTTATTGTAGCTATTCCTGTACTTACAAATAAATCTCCAGTGGTAATTGTTACATCACCTGGAGTAACTGTCATAGATGTTGGTGCAATTGCTCCACCCGCCGTACATACCCATGTTGCAATATTGCCTGAAATTTTAATTAATTTATATGCATCATTTCCTACTGTATCAATCCAATCTCTGCCAGGGACAGCAAAGTCCGTTGTTTTAGGTGCCCTAGGTTGAACAATAGGTGCTTGTTGAAGATCTCCAAAAAGTCTGGGGAAATATTTTTTATACTTAAGTCCACTTGCATAAGTTTTTGCCATTTTGACTCCTTACTCCAAAATAATAATTTACAACTAATTTAATATAGATTTGTTTATTAATATTAAACAAACTATTTGTTATAAATTTATATATTTATATAGAATTGGAGAGCGTTATGGATTACATAAGTTTATTCGGAAAGAAGAGGGGATTTTTTATGGAAATACCAATAGATATACATACAAGTTTAAAAACAATAGCTGCAACTAAACACATAAGTATGTCCAGATTAATAACTAAAGTACTTATTTCATATGTTGAAAAAGAATATATTAAGGAACAAAGTTTACAAAATAAGCGTTGAATCCTCAACTTCTTTATATGTCTTATCAAATTTAGTTAATGCAGATGTTAATCCTTTTGGACTCTGTTTAGCTGCTTCTTTAAAAACATCTGCTGCTCTTGCCCGTACTATTGGACTTTTTAATATTTGCCTAAAAATAACTTGTGCTTTATTTATACCCTTACCAATTTCAGCTCCGCCTATTGCTCCAGGTATACCAGCTTTTGTATAACCTAAAGTTGCAAGTAAACCAGGTTCAGCTACTCCCGATAGTTTTTTTAAAAATCCCAATGGAGTTTTATCAATATATTTATTAATAAACTTACTCTTACTTAAAAATTCACTTAAATAACTTTGAGTATTTGTAACGTCTGTTAAATTTTTAGCAGAATTATAATATTTTCCATATTCAGGATTAGTTATTGCATAATTATCTAACTTACCTCTAATAACTTTATTAACATTCTCATATTTATTTATTAAAGAACCATATTCAGGATTACCTTTATATGTATTAATAGTTTTATTAAAAACTTTTCTTGAAAGCTGTAAATCTTCTATATTTACAGCATTTTTCATTGGTCGTTGTATAAAAGATTCATTTCCAATTTTTTTTACATTTAAGTTTTTAAGATTCTCTTTATTAAATAATTCATATGGAGAAAGTTCACTAACTGGAATTAATTCTTTATGTTTACTAACTCGTTTAATAACCTGATCAAATTGTTCTTTAATAACATTCTTTATTGCAGGTTTACCTGAATATTCAAACATTAAATCATCTTTAGTTTTAATTAAATCTTTAGTGAAATTTTCAGGCAAGTTTAATTTAAGCTTTTTAGGAGCTTCTGCTGTTGCTTTATTATACATTTCAGATTCAAAAATGTTTAAACTTTTATTACTTAAAGAAGCACCCTTTTTAAGCAATTTGTTAAATCCGTTAACTCCTGCAGATGCAACAATTCCAAATAAATTTGATAAAAGAGGAGGCGCTCCCAAGTCTTCGCTTACATCTTTAGTTACATTAAATGCAGATGAACTTGCAGCAGCCTTAAATAAAGGTTTAAAAACTTTTTGAGCTAATCCAGCTCCTTTTTGTGCTGCTGATGCACCGGAATAATGATATGGAATATCTCCAACAGCTGAACTAAGAGTATTTTGCCAGAATTCTTCACGTTCTGATTGTGGTTCTTCATATCCTTTAGGGAAAACCTTTTCTCTTAAAGGTCGTGTAACTTTTTCAAGACTAGTACCTGATGCAGTATCTATAAATTTATCAATATTTTCTTGAGTACTTTTATCTTCACCCTTTTCTAAAAAATCAGAAAGAGCACCTACTCCAGGAATCTTTTTTGTTAATTCCTTACCATAGTCTAATGTATCTTTAATATTCTTAGGAATATCTAATGCTTTTTTTATACCTTTGCCAGCAGTTACAACCGTATTTCTTAATAATGACCCTAAAACTCCTTCATCATCATAATATTCATTAGATGTATTATCTTTATCATCAGTGCCTAAAACTAATTCTTCAGGTTTATCTTTTTTTGCATAATATATATTATCTAAATCTAACATTTTCTAACCCTTAAAAATTATTCAGGTTTGTGCAATAAATATGTAAGTGATTTATTTTTTTTATCATACTTATAATATCCACCTAAATCTGCAGGTATATAAGCTTTATCTTTTATTGTTCCATCTTTAATTTTATTTCTAAATAATTTATTTTCTTTATACATATGTTTATATGTATCTTTACCAAACACTTTACCAGCAACCATTCCATATTGATTATCAAGAAATTTTAGTTTTGGTTTAGCTAAAAGTCTAGCTTCTTTTTTCCAAGTAGCAGGAAGAGCTATTCCTAATCTTTGATATTTTTCAACTACATCAACTTCTGATTTGGCAGTAGCAATTTCTTTTTTAGCATTATAAAAATTACCACTAGCTAAAAGATGTACGATATCTTTTTGTAAATATAATCTTGGTGTTATATTTTTGTATGCGTCTAAAACACCCTTAATTAGTTTACTTCCTGTTCCAGAAGCTTCTTCAATATAATCAGTTAAAATCCTTGATGAAGATTTTTCAGCTAATTGTGTTCCCTTTGTTGTTATATATTTACTTAAACCAAGATCATCTATTATTGCTTTAGTTCTTCCAGTAATAACATCATTTTTTTTAATACCATGCATTAATTCTTTAGCATTTTTAGCTTTATTTTTAGACCTTATAATTGTTTTTTCTGCTGCATCTATATCTGCTTTTACAGCTTGAAAAGATTTTTGTACGTCTTGTTCTTTTTTTAATTTTATATCTTCTTGTTTTTGCTGTTTTTGAAATTCAAATTTCTTCTCAGCTAATTCAGAATTCTGTCTTAAAAGTGGTGAATTGTTTAACCCCGCTGTAATTATATCTGCATATCCAGGTTGTTGTTGTTGTCCTTGATCTTGTTGTCCTAAAAGATTGCCTACCATACCTGGATCTTGTCCTTGTTCTTGTCCTGGATCTTGTCCTTGTTCTTGTCCTGGATCTTGTCCTTGTCCTTGTTCTAATTGACCTAATGCTCCTAGCTGACCTGGTTGGCCTTGCGGTTGTACTTGTTGTTGATTTTGATTACCAACTGGTAATATTGGACTTTGTAATGCAGCTATTCTTTCTCTCTCGCTAGCATTTCTTAAAATACCTGCAAGTTGTGGACTAATCCCAGAAGACACTAAATCATTATAATATTTTTCTTTATTAGCTTCCTGTATTTGAGAAGCTCTATCTTCCTGCATAGATTTAACTTTATCAGATAACAACATATCTAATGCTTGATTAAGAGGTTGTACAGCTCCGCCAAATAAATTATCAAGAGTTCCTTTTCTTCTATTTCCTATGATGGCCATTGTATACCCCTATCATTATTTGTATTTTTCTGATTTGACATCATTAAACCAATAAGAGTAGATGCAATCATTGCACCATGTGGACCACCTAGTAATCCTGCAATTGCGGTTGTTCCTTTACCACCACTAGCAAAATCTTTTCCTATTAAACCCATTATATTTCCCAAAATCCCACTTTCTTCTCCTTCTGGCTCATGATAAGTATCAAACTGTGGTTGCATTCCCATCTGTAATAATTGTTGAATTAATCCTTGTTGCTTTAAGTTATAATCAGATTTCATTCCTGCAAGATTAGTTTCTAAGTCAGAACCAGCTCTTCCAATCGCACCACTAAATGAAGAACTCCTTAATCCTTCTCCGCCAGATGTATTAAACATATTTGTAATGCTTGGTATTGTACTTTGTGAGAAATTTTTACGTGCTTGTTGTTCAATTGGAGTAAAATCAAATTGTCCTGAATTTAATTGACCAGATGCACTATTAAGAACTTGATCTTGTACGTTTTTTTGACCTGCTGTAACACGTGGAAGATATGTACTTTGTCCTGGTTTTCCGCCTAATCCCAATAAACTCATTACATCCATCAGATCTCCTTAAATTTTTATATATTCTAAAAATGCATAACACGTAGTATAAGCAAGCATATTCTTAGCTGTCTTAACATATACATCTGTTGCATCTGCCCAAATTTCAACATTATTTATAAGTGTAGCACTTGCATACGGTAATTTTATACCCATGACACCTGGATTTGTAGCACATCCATACACATCTATAAATATTAAGTTAGCATTAACATCTATACCGTGGGGTTCTTGACTAGTACCTGCATTTTTTAAACCACCAATATTAACGCACTTACAAAATATATTTCTTGTAAGTACAGGTTTATCATTAACAGAACTCACACTAGGATCAGCAAACAAAACCTTACCAGTATCAAATTCTAAAGTAGAATAAATTCCATTTGTTTTTAAATTTACAATATCTATAAGTTCATTAATTTTATTAAACAACACATCTTTATCTTCTTCAATAGACATCTTGTTAATTATTAAATTGTTATCCATTATAAACCACCGTAATTTCTGTCAGTTAATAACAACATTCCATGAAGTTCAAACCCTGATTTACTATAAGAAATCATTTGGTCATCTGTTAATGTAATATAAATATTTATAAAACTACCAGAACCAACAAAATATAATGAATGCCAAACTCTTTCTTGAGATGATTCAAATGGTACTAACTCATATGCTCCTAATTCAAGAATATTAGCTCCAGGATTCATTCCAAGATTTTTCTCATCTTCTAGCATTGATATATTTGAAGAATTTAAAGAATAATCAACTGTTAACTGGCCTAGTTTTTCTTTAGTAACATAAAAATTTATCTCTGATAGATTTACACCACTTCCACTTTTTAAGTATGGATTCCATTCTTTAGACTTTATTTTTATCTGAGACACTCTTGCTACTAAACCACCACCTATATATTCACCTGAAAAATATGTTTCATCTATTTTGGGCCTTAAAATAATATTAAATGAATCTGCATCTATTCTTTCATTAACCTTATAAACACCTTCTTCGAATACAACACCACTACATGAACTAATTTCTATAAAATCACCAGATTTTAAATTATGTGACTCAGACGTAACTATTAAAACAGAATCAGTTGCAACAGCATCATTACATGATAAATTAGTTACATATAAGGCAGCATCATTAAAATTAGAATCAGGATAAATATAATGAATAAATCCTTTTTGATTACCACAAATAGTTCTTCTTGAATTTTTACTTCTAATTCCATCATTCCATGTTGAAGAATCTTCACGCCATGTTTGATAGTCATATTTCCATATGTCCGCATCTGTTTGTTCTAAATAACCAAAAACTGTAATTGTTTCATCGAATTTCGACCAAGAATCATTTACATAGTTATAAACTAATAACTTTGATGGATATGTATTTATACCTGTATCTTCTTGTGGGATATAATTCCAGTACACAATTTCATCAAATAAATCACGAATTCCATGTACCCTGTTCAAAGATTCAAGTTCTTTTGAAACCTCAAATGAAAAATTAGGTATTTTACTATCTATTTTATTAACATTATTTCCATTAGTGGCTATAATTCCCTGTTGACCAATTGCCAGAACATTACTATCAAAGGCAATAGAAGAATATGTTTTATCTGACCCATATTGTGTATTAATTTTTTCCCATCTAAATGGATCAATTGGATTTCGTGTATATAACAATACATATGTACTTCTTTCAAAAAAGACTACAAGCCTATCTTTTAATGGTTTAACAGAAATAAGCTCTTCTTGTGTATTTGCATCTGAATATCCTCCACCACTCCAACCAGTTTGATTAGGCTCAAGAAAAGCTGTTGCCGGTGCAAGTGCATTTCCTATTCCGGACCATCTACACCTACTAGGATGATATGTTAATGTAACACTCGGAACACCTGTATCTTCATATTGTTCAACTGTTCCAAAAAATAATAATGAATTAACAAATGGTACAATGATTTTAGCTGTTGCAATAGTATGTTCTTGAGTTCCAGAAACTATTACTGTTTTAGGTGTAAAATCTGTCCATGTAGAAGAGGTTAAAGAATAATATCTAATTGGATCAAATGTTCCAGCGAGACCTTCTATATATTTGAAATTTGATGTTATTAAATTAGTTGTATTAGATAATGCTCCACGATATTGAGTAGTATAAAAATAATTTGTATTATCTCCATTCCAATTTGTTTCTGTATCTATACCAATCCAATATCCTCCAGGACTATATCTATAAGAATATCTTGTATCAAATGCGAAACCTTGACGATCATTTACGTCAGAAGCTTCAAATAAAGATAAACCCATAACTGGTTCACAAGAATAAAATAAAATAGATGAATTTTTAGCAGCATTATCAACATAAAATTCACCTGTTGTTGTATCAAAAGTACATGCATCTACATTAGGACCAGTTCTCAAAAGAGTAACTGGAGTTCCAGTTTCAGGAATAGTAAATATTTCATCACCAATTGTAAATATTTGACCAGGTTTAATATTTAAATCAGGGACACTACCTTCTGCATGTCCAGTTGCATCAGTAACAATATCTCCTGAATTACCATCAGGATAAAAATAAATCTGAGTATCAATTGCTGCTCCTGCAAAAACATATGCTCCTGTATCTGTATCAATTGTTCTTGTTGTTGCTCCTCCTGTAGTCGTCATAACAGCTGGAGTTCCTAATGCTGTAATTATAAAAATCTCTATACCAATAGTAAATTTTTGCCCTATTCGAAATCTACCAGTAGGAAGTGTTCCTGTAGCACCACCAGCACCAGATGTTATTCCAATACCAACTCCACCAGCTACAGTTAATCTATTAAATAATATTTTTAATCTGGAATTTAAATGTTCGAACCTTTTTTTAGTTGCTCCATATCCAGTATATCCAAGACTTGATCGCTTCTTTATTACACCATCCTTTATATAAACATTATCCATTTGCTGAAATGCATCTTCTGGTAAAAGAAATGGTTTAACGTTATTTTGCAAACCTGATTTAAAAGGAGCTATTAAAAAGCGATCCTTAGCCATTTTAGACCCCTATAATCATATAACTAAATTCAACATCTGCCCCAGACAAAGATCTTGTGAAATTAACAGCTGTTATTGGGGCGCCAGTAGTTGTATATGTAAACGTAACATCTCTTGAATCTTCAGCGCCATTATTAAATGCAGAATATGAAAGGTTATATAAAGTAGTTAGATCTACACCTGTAAACGTTGATGTATATGTTAAACTACCTGTCATTAATGTGAATGTATCCCAAATCATCTTTAAACCAGACGGTAGTATTGTAAAGCCTTTAACTGCAGTAGTTGGAGTTATTGTAGTAAAATCTATTGCATCGCCTGTATCTTTAGATAAATATAATGCACCTGTATCTGCATAAAGTGTTACTTCATTTACACCTGATACTATTGGAATATTTGCATGCTGATCTGTTAAATCTATTTGTTTATGCTTACCATCACTTGTACCACCACCTAAAGGTTGATGATTTATATCCCATGAAGTTTTTATTTCATTAAAATTATCTTTAATTAATGGTGCATCATAATTTTTAGCATTATCTAAATTTGGAATGTTTGAATAATACGCCATCATTTCCTCCATTTACTAATTATGTATTTTTTTATTCCTGCAATATCTTCTGTTGTAAAAACAAGTGATAATGACAATATTATCAAGAACATAAGACCAACTAAAAATACTCCTGTAAACATAATTTACCTTTCTACCAGTTAAAAAAACCTCTTTTATTAGCAGGTAATGCATTAATATCAAAATCTTTATCTGGATTAGAATTATTTCTTATAGTTTTATATCTAACAAGAGATTGTTGCCTTTTAAATTCAGCTTGAAGTCTGTCCTTTTTTTCCATTCTGTTATTTCTCTGAAGTATTTTCATTGCAGAACCAAGAGCAATATATTCCCACCATTGTGTAAGTTCAGGACAATCATCATCTGCTAGTAATTCTGTAGGTCGTTTTGTAACTGATAATTCAACTTTGTACATTAAATCAGGTACCGGTCTAAACTTAAGTTTGTTATTAGCATATAAAATCGTTGTAGGTCTACTAGAATAATATGTTTCATAATATGCAGTTATTTCCTCAAGATTTTTAACAGCCGTTGTAAACGTTAAATCAAATACTCCTGTTAAATAATCAATTGTTCCACCAACTACAATATTTCCTGCTAAATTTCCTTCACCATCATCATGTGCTTCTAATCCATCATCATTTATATCTAAAGCATTAATCTTAAAAGTATTCCTTAAAACAGGAATACTATCTAATGTTCCTGTAAAATTTACCTTTACTGCATTACCTGAACCAACTTCATAAGTAACTGGTATAGGTATATAAAGACCATTAAAAAGTACTTTAGATTTAATTAAATTAGCTCCATAACCTTGAATATAAGCTGGGTCATATACTTGTGAATATATATTCTTAAAATTATATAAATCACTTGTAACATCTGTAGTGCAAAGGTCATATGTATCAACATTTGGATCTGTATAAAATGAAAAAGTTGTTTCAAGTTCATCAAGTTGAAATTCAGCCGCAAAATCACATAAAATAAAACTGTTAATGTAATTTAATAATTCAGAATTTGATAATAAATTTTCAGAAGGACATTCTGATAAATACCTTACTTCTCTTTTTATTCTTTCAAGGCTTGATAATGAATCAGCCATTTTTTATCCTATACGTTTAACTTCAACCAATGATTCTTCATGTTCATATGCTTCTTTAGGCAGAAAATCTAAGAACTCAAACGAGTATCTTTTAAATGGAATAGCTTCTTGCTGAACTTGTTTACCTTCTGAATTTAATTTATGTTGATATTTCTTGTCTTTACCAGACTGTCTTAAATGAATGGCAACCATTAATGGAATACTTTTTATTTCTCCATCATTAAACTCCCACTCTTCAATATCGTCTTGTTTCCATTTTCTATATCTAAACTTAAGACTATTTCCAGGAGATTCATAATTATGAAATTTACCACGAACATCTTCATGATCTCTTTCATATTCTGAAGCCTCTGATAATACTGGATTATCAACCAATGCTTTCTTAGATTCTATTTTTGCTGGCATATCACTTCCTTATTTTAAGCAGATAGGGGGCTTATGCCCCCTAACTATTATGTGGTTTCGTCTGTGTTATTAAGAGATGTTTCTGATTTCCAATAAATAATGTCATCAGCAGAACCCGTTGGGGCCTGAACTCCACCATCAAGAACAATTCCAAGATAGCCTTCATCACTGCATGTATAAGGTGTTGTTTCGATATAAGCTATTTTGTTTTCATTTCCATCAGGTACTGTAATTGCTGGACTAAACGGAAGTGCTGCATCAACTGGAAAATCAAATGCTGTAAATCCTGTTGAATCAATATCAACTGTAATTGTATTATTTGCTGTATCTACTGCTGTTACAGTTACATATTTATTATTGATCTCAACCATGTCGTATTCTTCAGGCATAACGATTTTTATACGTTGACCTACAGAATAACCATGAGTTACTGACATTGTAATAACTGCCGAAGCTGCTTGCGTAACATTAATAATGTATCGTACTTGTGGCATATTATTATTTTGATACTTGATTATTCTATATGTTCCAGCGGTTCCAGCGGCTCTTGCCGATGAAAATGCATATGCTGCAGTAAAGTTAGTAGCAGGTGTAACCGCTCCAACTTCAATATCCATACCACACATATTATATGCTGCGGCTACGGATTGAAGTCTAACAATAGTACCAACATGCAAACCGGTAGTCGTTGCTGTTACTACTACTGGTTTAGCAGCATTAGATGTTGTAGTAACAGCTACAGCACCACCGACTGAATCAGTTGATGTATCAACAAGAGTAAATCCGCCAGATGTTAAAGTTACACAATCTACTGCATTTACATTGGCTTGTTTCTTGTATTCTATACCAGTATCATCGGACATTCCTCGTTGCCATTCAAACTTGATACCTCTACCAGTTGCATTAGTGGTAGCCATTTGGGTATAATTTCTTACTTCTAATGAATCCACATCGCTTCTAATCTTAAGAATCTTTGGTTTTCCATCAGATTTAAATTTACCCGTGTTAATTATTGATTTATTTGTTGTAAGTGTTGACATAATTACTCCTATGCTCCCTTATATGTTGTTGAGTTAAGTTTAATTACGCAGTCATCTCGTTGAATAAATGCTTTTTCAGCAAAAATAAATCCTACTTCAGCAAATAAACCTAATGTACTTACCATTTCTGGAGGTCTATAAAGGAAACTAGCACTAAACTCATCTTGCTCTACAACACTAACTGAATCCCATCCTTCAAGTACGATAGGAATAATATCGTTCCCTAGTACTGAAGCTGAAGGTTCAATCATTCCATTAGTACTTAAAAAGAATCTGAATCCGCTAGCAGAACCATATTCAGCAGGAGTTACATTAGTCTGAGAAGGATAATTAATAGTTTTTGTAAACTCAGTTGAAATACGATCAAGGGTTGAAGCAATTTTTGTATGTGCTAATGCTAAATAAGCATTTTGTTGTGGAGCTGTTCCAAATTTATTTTCACCTTCCAAACCTTCAAACATATTATATGCATTTGCTCCCAAAAGAGATGTATATGCATCTGATAAATCTGCATCTATAACTTCTCTTGGAGTATCTCCGTTATGTCCGTAAACACAGTTTACTGCTGATGCTGTAGACATAAGCATATTTCTTGTTAATAAATCTTCTGCTTTACGTAAAGTTTTACCCATTGCAAAAGATAAATTTTCTAAAACATTACTTTGAGATTGAAGAATTAATCTTGAACTTACTTGACTATAAGTACCATAAAATTCTACTTTAACTTCCTTAAATCTAGAATTAAAATCTTGTGGTGGTACATCCATATCAGTATCACCAATTCGTACTAATGGTGGATTGAGTTCATCATAACTTTCAATTTTTAACGTGCTGCTACTTTTTACTGGTAACGTTCGTTTTGTCGAACCAATTTTATGAGTATTTCTTCCATATGGGGTAGATATGACATTTCTATCATATGATAATTGTTGTGGGTATGGAAGTGTTTGTGGATTTAACATTTTGAATCCTTAAATATAAATGAATAAGTTTCACAATACATTTAAGTTTGACGAGAACTTATTACGTCATGAGCTGACGAAACTCTTACGTCATGAGTTGGCGAGACTCTTACGCCGTGAGGTGACGAGGCTCTTACGTCTGAATAAATATACGCCAATATCATATATTTATTCAAGAATTTTTTATTTAGGACGATTTCTCCAATTCTCATCTTTTTCTTTTTGTGTCCATCTACGCGAAGGATCGTTTACATAAGATAAAGGAGAAGATGCACTAACTTGAGCGGCACCTTTAGGTTTATGTAAATTATCATCTATAATTTTCTTTTCTTGTTTGTTAGTATTTGGATTTATTACATATTCTTTAATAGCTTCATATAATGCAGAACCAGCAGAATATTCATCTATAGATGAATTAATAGCCTGAAAAAGCTTAGGTTTAGCCTTTCTTAACTTTTCTGCGTTATCCATGGTAACAATTCCATAGAAATTATTATTTTCTGATATAAGTTTATTTTTAGTTTCAATTTTCTGTAACTTTTGATTAAATTCTTCTTTAGTTGTATCAAGTTGTTTTTTATAATGTTTAAGATGTGAACCTTCAACTAAATCATCATCATCTATATTATATTTATCATCTTCTGCTTTTTTTAATCTTTCTCGTAATTGATTTAATTCTCTGTCTTTTAATTCATTAGCTTCTCTTAAAGCTGCTACATTTCTATCACGTTCATTATATTCATATGGATTTTCAACCTTAACTTGTTCTTTAGGTTCTTCAACTTGAGGTTGTTCAACTGGTGCTTCTTCAACTTGAGGTTGTTCTATCTTCTCTTCAGTTACTTCCATTACTTGCTCCTAATTCTTTATTTATTTGATCACTTAATTTCTTTAATGTTCCATCATAAAATTTCATAACAAACTCAAGCAACTCACTATCTCTTGGTGGAACTTCCTTCCAATGTTTGCGCATATTTCTTGCTTTCTTACGCTGAGGAACTACCCATAAAAATTCTTTATCACCACTCTTTGCCCAACATCTGTAAACCGATTGCCTATATAATGGATATGGACATGAATTTTGAGAAAACATTTTAAAATCATGACTCTTTTCAAAGACAATATCTAATACATCTAAAATAGAAACAAAAAAGACATCTTCATATCTTGCTCGTTCATCTTCTATAAAATCACATATATCACGCCAGATTTTATCATTTGCTGATTGATTAATATCAACAATAGTAGCATCATTTTCAGGTGCTTTTTTATAGACATCAACCATGCTACCAACAAGGTCAACAGGTTCATCACTTGGATTTAAAATATGAGGGTTCTTATACTTTTTAGACTTTTCCTTTTTTATCATACTTTTACCTTATTTCTTAGTATTTTCATTCTCCAAAATCTTATTTATTAAACCTGGATTACCTTTATCCTTAAAATGTGATTCATAATCTAAGTTATTATTCGAATTTAAATCTGGCTTAAATGAATTGCTTTTAACTAATCCAGAATTGTTTCTTAAAATTCTAGTAGCTATCTTTCTAAAGCCTTTCTCTCTATTCATTAAAGGCATATGTCCTCCTTTAAAATACGGGGCGGAAAGGAAAGTATATAAAACCGCCCCAGTTCATGATTTACTTACGTGGTTTTTTACTTATTGCGTTTTGTGTTTCTTTAATAAAAGCATCTCCTGATGATAAACTCTCATCTATTCCAACATTTGGAAGATAAGCAGTATCAGGATACGTACCTTTAATCATACTTGAAGGCATTTTACCTTTATTATCTGTAATAGTTACAGAATTGTAATATTTCTTTTTTGCCATCATTGACTCCTTGTAGAAACTATCCATAAAGGATAAGGGTTATTCCCTCTAACTACACCATGCAGCTATCGGTATTTTAAATATCTTTCTTTGCATTAATTACTTCTTCATCTTGCTTTAAGACTTTAGACAATTCAGCAAGTTTTCTTATTTCTTCCCATGGAATATTTTTTAATTCCTCTAACGTCTTAGCTATATTTAACTTGGCTTCTTCAATCTCTAACATTGCTTTTGCTTTTCTCTCATTTGAAGACTCAAGATTATCTACTACCTTACTTTGACGTTCACTTGAACCGGAATTATCATATTGTGCCTTTGCCTCAAACATATCAATTCTTGCTTTAGCTTCTTGTTGTTCTAATTCTTGTGCTTGTTGTGCTTGTTGTGATACCGCTTCTTGTTGTTTATTAAGCGCTTCTACTAATTCTTTTTTATTCTGTATTGTCGCAGCATTTATAATAAATTCTTGAGGTACTTCAATACCAGCCTCTTGTTTTAATTGCATAAGCTGACTGAAATTAAGCTGACGTTGTGTAGATGTATCAAAGCCCTCTTCAATTACACAGTCATATATTCCAAAGTTTCTATTATAAAATTGTTCACTTGGTTCTTCATTAATAATTCTTTTTATCTTGGCAGGCATAAAATTTAATTGCGTTAATTTTATATAATTATCACCACATAATTTCATTGCATAATCAAGATTATCAAACACACTTTGTAATGATGTTAAACCTGCACGTTGCCTAAACATACTTAATATTGCTGCCTTATCATCTATTGCAGAACCTAATAACTCTTCGTTTAGTCCAACAGTACTTGCTACAAGTCTTTCTAGAATATTTGATACTTCAAGTGTAGTAGGTGCTAATGGTATAGGTTGAAGTTGCGTGACTGCATCCTGCATAGCAAATTCAGACTTAATAGCTACGTTCTTACCCTCACCAGTTTTATTAACATCATTGATATCAACAAGAGCATCAGGTTTATAAAGTAACCCAGTATTAATTTGTTTTGTTAAACCTTCAAGTTCTAGTTTTTTACGAATGTTATAAAAATAACTAGGATCACGCATCGATCTTACAAGACCTTGTATTCTTCCAGAATACGTAGTTAATTCAGGCCTAAAATAAGCAAATATTGGTACAAAAGGATAACAATCTAATCCAGTAGGATTAAGACCATCATAAATAACTCTATTGTTTACAATGATCGCAACTTTAATAGTTGGAATATATCTTTCTTTTATTTGAGCATTAGGAAACTCAGACATCACCTCTTTTATATGCTGTTCATCATCATGATATATTTCTACTACTGCCCCAGTCTCTGAATCTACCATTATCTTTTGCTTACGTGCATCTGCATAATAGAATTCATCATATGTATAAAATTTACCATTCTTTGAATACATAGATTCAGGCATATATGTAAATTGATAATCTGGATTTTCTACAGTATCTAATTTCTCAACATCGTAATCAACACGACCATCTAATAATGATTTTACTTGTTGCAAACTAAGATACGATCTTTTCCATATTCCATTACAATCAGATAAATCTTTCTTCCTAAAAAAGGTATCTATCATTATAGAAGTAACCGGACAGTTACTTAATTTAATATTTCCTGAAAGTGGATCATCTCTATAATCTACCCACATTTCAAGAAAGCTAAGCCCAGTTATCATTGCATCATTGAACCCATCAGAAAATGTTTCTTGAACCTTGTCTTTCTGAATAGCCCACATTAAAACCTTGGTTAATTGATCTGCTGTATCTTGATCTGCATTTTCTACAGGTACAACATTTAAAGAATTACGAGTTCGCCGTTGATAACCGCTAACTGAATTTATTCCATTCCTTATTTTGTTTATAACTAATGGTTGAGAGTTTAATGGATACGGGGAACCATGATAATCTAAATAAACTGAAGGATCTCCAGCCTCAAATAAATAATCTCGATGAGCATCATTCCAGACAGTCTGATTTTGAGCAATATGCGTCTCCCTAAAGTCAGAGAGACGCCCTATAATATTTCTGTCTTCTAAATTAGCCGCATCAACCTTTATTTCATTAAATAGTGACATTATCCTTCCTCACTTTTAATTATGTAAATAAACAGTTAATTACGCTAATGATATTAGTTTACTAATTTGTTTACAATAAAACCTTAAAAAGATTCTGACGAGACGGGACTTAATGCCTTATCCTGTACTGGAATCACAACAACGTTAGTACTCAATAACATGCATGAAACAGCTACCGCATTGTTTAAAGCTGTTAATGTTACCTTAGTAGGATCTACAATACCTATTTCTATCATATTACCCACTTTCTCTGTAATAACATCAAGAGAAACATTATCTCCACTTAAATCAAAACCTGCAGAAGAACTTATTCCAGCATTTTCTAAAATAACCTTGAACGGTTCTTTAATTGATTTCTCTAAAACTAAAGCACCAAACTTTTCATCACCCTTAAGATCAATCTTGCTTAGTTTTTCAGCAGCCTTCAATAAAGCAATGCCACAACCCGCAACAATTCCACCTTCTTTTGCTGCCTTTGTTGCATGTAAAGCATCATCAAGTCTGTCTTTTTTATCTCTCAACTCTGTTGCCGTATTTGCACCAACTTTAATCACAACAACACCATCTGTAAGTGCTGCTATTCTAGCTTTAATATTATCTTTATCATAATCAGTAGTAGCTATTCTTAATTGTTGTTTAATTATGTTTATACGATCAAGAATATCTTTCTTTGCATCGTTATAGCCAACAATAATAGTGCTGGTTCTATCAATCTTGACACTCTTAACCTTGTAAAGCTTATCTTTCTCAGTTAAAAACTCAGAAATAAACTTAGGGTTATACTCATTGATAATGCTTTCTGAAATTATTGTACCCTTGGTAACTGCCGCTAGGTCAATCATATGCTCTTTTCTTCGTTGACCAAAAGCAGGTGATTTGACACAAACAACGTCAAGTAATTTATGCGTCTTGTTGTAGATTAATGAGGCAAGAGCATCGCCATCTATATCTTCAGCAATAATTAAAAGAGGTGATTTCTTAGCTGCAACCTTTTCCAGTAAAGGTAAGATGTTTTTTATATAATTTAAATTGCCATCAAATAAAAGAACATAAGCATCTTTATACTCACATGTACCCCTATCTGGCTTATTGATAAAGAATGGTGAAATATATCCATTATCAAACTTAATTCCTTGAGTAAGCTCTACAGAGTTTTCAGTGCTAGCATTCTCACCTACAAGTATTACACCATTATCACCAGCCTTATCTAAAGCCTCTACTATAAGATTAGATAATACTTCATCATTGTTTGACGATACTAAAGCTACTTTCTTTATTATCTCTTTGTTGTCTGCAGAAATAGAATTCTTACTAATCTCTTCTGTTACTATCTTTGCCGCTTTCTCTATTCCTCTTTTGACATCTGTCATACATGCATTGTAAGCAGATATTAATTTCAATCCTTCTCTGTATATGGATTGAACTAAAACTGTTGCTGTAGTTGTACCATCACCCGCTACTTCAGCAGTCTTTAATGCTGCCTCTTTTACCATCTTTGCGCCAGTCTCTTCAAACTCATCCTTGAGAGTAATATTTCTAGCTACAGTTACCCCATCTTTAGTAATAGTTGGATAATTATATGAGTTAGCTAATATAACATTTCTTCCTTTTGCTCCAAGAGTTGCCTTGACTGCATCACTTATCTTGTTAACACCAGCTAGTAATTTTTCATTGGCTTTTTCACCAATCAATATTTCATTATGCATTCTCTTCACCCTTGATTATTCCAATAATATTTTCACTCTTAATTAAGCTGTAACTAATCCCATCAAATTGATAGTTAGTTGTACTGTAAGGTAAATAACCTATGATATCCCCTTTTTTCATTGTCTTTATCTTATCTCCAACAGATATGATTTCACCCCTGTACTCTGATTTCAATGTACCTAATAACTTAGTTGTATCCTCTTTACGTAGAACAGGTTTAATCAATACCCAATTTTCTAACATTTCCATACCCATATTACTTCCTTTTATTAAAACTATTAAAAAAGCCACTCTTATCATTCATATTATACTTATGCTTTAAAAACGATTCTTCCAAATCTTCCTTTTTTACATTCTCATTAAGTCTGTTCATTCCTGCTGCCAAGTATCGCATCGCATCGGCCATGTGAGAATACTTATCATGTCTTGGACTGTCAGTATATTCTTGTAGCTTCTCACTCCATTGCTTCCTGTAATTCTCTAAAGCCCTGACCAATCCCTCAGCATTAACTTCATCTATCCTTACACGCGATAATAACGTTCTTACATTATCTATACCCTCCTTAAGTCCAAACCTTTTATCGCCAAACTTAGTTACTGGCGTAAGATGAAAACCTAATCTTGACGCCTTCTCAGCCCTTGTCATTCCTCCACCGTATTCATGCACCGCTATATCATGAGGCACCAGGTGTTTCCCAAAAATATAACCATGCGTATCTTTAAGTTTATTCAGATATGAAAGATAATGCTCAATATATTCTTCAGTATTTTCATATGTGCGTATAATTCTAATTGAATCGCCAATTTTTTGAAAAAAGATTATAGAAGTTGGGTCCTTATAGCCCAGGTCCCAAGCCGTATGGACTGGATAGGACGGCTCATGGGGGATATCGGTAATACAACCATCCTTACGCATCCTGTCAAGGTACTTACCGTAATATGTACCTTCAATACCCGCATCAAATCGACACCAGAACTCTTGCAAGGCGTGATCTTGCGAGTATTCTCCATTAGCAATATCTGTTTCTATAGTTTCTATTGGAATATGTCCAGTTTGCTCAACATTATAATGCTGTGAGTACCAATCCTTAGAATCTTTAGAAATATTGTATAAATCATAAAAATGATTACGACCCCTTGGAGTAGATATAAATATAGACCATCCCTTAGATTCCATAATTGCAGGACGTAAATATTTATAAACTTCCGGACTCTGTTTTGCATACTCTGAAAAGATAGCACCTTGAATCGAGACTCCAACAAGCCTATCTACATCTTTAGACCCTACACATTGGATAATTGAACCGTTATAAAGTTCCCATCTCATTTCTTGTTTGTTAAGTGACTTAACAACTTCCTTGGGCATAAAATCTATATAACGCTGTCTAGGGGTTTCAGCATCTCCAGCAGTAACAGATTGAAACATAATCTTCTTACCTTGAGAGTACGTTGGGTACACGATATAGTAAGACCCCATGTATTTAAGCGCCTCCCTTAGGCATAGTTGGAAAGAAAGTAAATCTTTACCTGCTCTACGAGGCCATACCAGCATAAACTTAGAATATTGTTTAGTCTCAAAGTTATAGATAAAATCCTTTTGATAGTCTCTTGCTTTGAACTTATCTAATGTAAGAGTAACTTCGAGAGGTATTTTATTTTTTGGTATTAGGTTCATTGATTTCTTCTTTTTTAACTAAGTCGGGTATAACTACATTAATTGTAGTTGGTTTAGATTCTTCTTTATTATTTAATGATGCTTTCCATTCTAAGAGTTCTTTCCATCGTTCACTATAAAGAGGCATTGAAACAACAACACCAGAACCATTCAATTGCTGTAAAAGCATACCGCGCTCACGATTAGCACCAAGACACATTAAAGCAAAGCGATGTGCTGCCTTAAGTTTACTCGAACGCTTCATAAAAAGAGCAAAGCTTTTATCAGTACGACCAACAGACCGTAAGAAATCTTCAAATACCAAGCGTTCATTCTCTTCTGCACCTAATACCCATTCTACAAGTCTTGCAGCTAGTTGCTCTAGTAATGCATCACTAACAGGCTTCTCTTTAAGTGTGAAGATATCCATGTAAAGAGTTTCATCTTCATAGAATCTTTTAAGTTTCTTCTTTTTGGTGGAGATTTTTCTTACTCGTGGCTTATACTTCATACACTTGCGAGCTTCAGTTGCTACTTCTTCCGGGTTTTTACTCACTCCCTACTCCTTTTTTAAATTAATAAATCTACAGAGAAATGTGTTAAATATATAATGTCGGGAACTACAAAATAAGAATCTAAAATCATACTTACCCTTCGTATTCTATTAATCTTATCTCAATTCTCGGGTTATCAGAATAAACCTTTTGAGTCAGTAAATGATACACTTGGCAGTCATCACGGAACAAAACACCATTACTTGCATCTAATACTATCTTGCATAGATTATCAATATCACCATTCTTTTTAATACAAGGTTTACCTATAAGCAACGTTTGTTTCTTCTTGGATAATGATTTCGGAATAGGCATAAAGAAGAATAGCGATAGTATTATAGGCTTAATTGAGGGTATATAATTGTTGGGCAGTTGTGCTTTAATTTCGAACGACATTCTTTGTTGAATAGCAGACTTAGGATTAAATGTGTGATGTCTATTTACTCTAGGCCGCGCCGCTGGAGTCGGGTTTAATAGCAAGATTATTTTCAAGACTCTCCTTTAAGTAATTCAAGAAGTGAACGGTCTATTTTAGCAACATCTACTAATTGATATTTAACACGGAAAAGACGAGAGCTAAGGTTTGCGTTCCTTCTTGCGTTGCGTTCTCTTCTTATTTGATTAATTTTTAATGCTCTTTGAAAGTCCTCAACATTATCAAAATAAACTCTTCTATCTTCTATGCAGTTATTAATTGCGGCTAAGTGTTCTAAATCATTTTTATATTTTTCAATATTTATCATTCTTTTTCCACTTTAAGTTCTTCTTTAATTATCTCTTTTAAATAATCCTTGATACAAATCCAGTGGTTAAGCTTCTTGGTTCCGTATTTAGTATCATGAATGTATGTATCTTCTATCTTGTAACTAATAAACACCTTACCTTGATTATCAAGTTCATCTGGAATGTTATCGTGTAAAGCTTTCTGTCTATCGTAATGAAGTTGTTCTTTTTTTGATTCCGGTGATTGATAAAACTCTAACTTTTCTTTCATCTACTTTCCTTAGTCTTTGACGTGATTAATAATGTTATCGACAAGTTTCTGTTGATATTTTCGAGCGTTTTGGTCGCCGAACAATTTTGCCATGGCCTGAAAACTTGATGTATCATTAAGAATTTGCTCTATTTGTTGATTAGCCTCCTCATGTGAATAATATTTTGCTTGATAAACGTATGGTTGCAGGTCTCTGCGTATACCTTGTTGTGCTTTATTTGCTGCGTTATCAAATCCGTATTTTCTAAGAGTGTGTGGAATATTCATTTTTAATCTTTTGCATTCTGCGATGCATCCCTTTATTATCCAGTTAAAATCGTTCTTTTTGTTAGGTAAATAAGATAAAGCTTTTCTCATCTGTTGTAAAACTGGTTCTGGGAAGGATTTTATTTGTTCTATTTGATCTTTTGTTAACATTTCCCTTCTACCTCTTCTATTAGTTTATACATCCAGGTTGGATAAGTTTGTAAATTCCACGAGTCTTTTTGAACTATTTTAATAATTTCTTGTCTTTTAAGTTTATAAAAATTCAAGAGGTTATTATTTAGTTGGTAATTTTTGCTGGCCAGTCTAACCTTTTTACGCAGGCCACAAAACATCTTACAAAACTGGTGACGTTGGCTAACGAGTCGAGACAAAGATCTTCGTCTACGTCGTTCTTGTTCGATACCAGGGGAATCAAAAAATGGGTCATAATTATCTTTTGGCGGAGTACTCTGTAGCGAAAATGATTCGTAACCTGGAAAGTTGCAAACTTTAGTAAGATCTTCAACTTTATGGTTCTTAGTTTCTTCTTTTTTATATAAAAACTGTGGCGCAGCCTTAGTTATATTATTATATAAAGATTTAATATTAGTATCTGTGACATTTTGATCGATATAAAGATATACAGCAGGTATTGCGATAGCTAACTGGTCTATAGCCTGACGGGGGCTAGGGTGCCTATTGTTAATAAGTTTTATTAAGTCTTTGACGTAGTATCCTATTTTGTATTGACACGTGTTTCGTCTAAATAAACCGCCTTTTTTATGTGAGTTAATTCTGTAGCCACGATCTATTTTTTTTATTATTCCGAGATTATTTAATTCTTTTATATTTCTATTAACGGTTTCGCGTTGTACGTTTGTTTGTTTAGCTATCCAAGATTGGCTTGAAAGAACTAATGGATATCTGCATATCATGCTGGTTATTTGCGTTGTTAACCTGCGTTTGTTTGCAGACAGTTGATTAATAGATGATATACGGTTGTTTATGTGGTCTTTAAAGATATGTTGTTGCTTTTTATAGAGACTACTTTGGATTTCTTCTTGTTTTCTATTGACTTTTAACAGATATGAGGGTAAGTTATATTCAATTGTTGTCATCTTTATATCTTAACAGATAAAAAGTTTTTGAGAAGTGTTTTTATTAAATAATATGAGGTTTAATAAAAATACTTCTTATTTTTTATTACACTCCATTACATTTATTAATTAATATGTTATAATAATAACAGGTATAGAATCGATGTTATTAAATGATTTTTCCATTTTTTGAATGGTACTAGATTTTTGAACATCTTGGCCTTTCTTCTATACCGGAAAGGCTATTTTTTTGGAGTTATGTAATGGCAAAGAAAAAGAATAGTATAGATTTTAAGAAGAATGCGAAGTTTTTTGGCTTAGCAGAAGATATTATTGTAAAGCTAAGTGGATATGAGAATAAAGATAAGAATAAGTTTCGGTATATGTTAAATAATTCTATATTCTTAAAAGCGGATAATGATTTTTACTACATTCTTGCGTTGGGTACTACGGCACAAGGCAGGGAAAAGCTTATAAATATCAGGCACTTGCTTGAGGGTGCGTTAATTACTATCTTTGGTAAAGATTCACAGTTAAGAATATTATCTTCTGAAAATTATGATCTAGTAAATAACTACAGTCCTCTTACGGTAATAAGGATTTAATAAGTTTTTTTACTACTTTTCTCCTTCTTTATTTCCTTTTTATCTAAAGATATTAAGGTTAAGCCCCTTTTTACTTAGACGTTTAGGGGGCTTTTTTTTATTAATCATCTTGAGACAAATATAAAATTCTTATAATTGTTCCTACTAATAATATTAGAATTGCAACGGCAGGAATTGTTTGTTTTTTTTCTAGAGTTAGCTTTCTGCGTGGGTTATATATATCTAGTTGGTTATTTACACTTTTTAGACTCATTATTACGCATATAAGGAGGGGTATAAATATATATTTTTTCATAACGTTTTGATAAATACCTTTCAAGCTTGTGCATGTTATTAAAGAACATGTATTCGTTCTTATTATGATAAAAGTTTAATAACGTGCGATATTTAACACCACTATCATCACTTAGTTGTTTAAGCACTATTCCGTTATTATTAATAAAATGTATTAACAACTCTCTTAACTCCGGACCTTTATTTTTATAGTTCTTTATGGTAATAAAAAGCTTGCCATTTCCACTTGTAGAAACCATTCTTTAACCTTTAAATTTATTTTAAAAAGCACTTGACTCTTACATCTTATTACAGTATATTACATTTATAGTTAATTTACAACTTTTTAAATGTCTAAGGAAAGAAGATGAAAGAAAAACGAGGATACAAATCAAATAACTTTGATCATTTTATCTATAACGTGGGAAGAGAAATGTTTGATCTTTCAAATGATGATAATGCAACTCTCACTCCAAAAGAATATTTCACAATAATGAATTTTCTACACAATACAATAAAATTTAAAAGCACTATCAATAAAGGTTGTTATTTTTTAGTTGGAGTTGGAATTTCCGATGAAGTAAGTGAAATGATTGGAGATAATCTTAGTGTATTCTTTGAAAACATGAAATACGTTTTTAAAGATTTTGGTGATGTACAAGTATGCAGTTATAAAGAGCTTGAAAAATATGCATCATCACAAAAGATTGATATGTTTCAAAAATTAATGTTGATATTTTAAATGTCTTATATCGTTATTATTATTATATGTTTTATTGTTTGTTCAATGTGTAAAGATGAGGACTAACCATGTGGGATATACCACAAGAAATATTTCTTCTAGAACAAGATTTAAGTGAATTAGTTACAAGAAAAGAAGATGGTGGAATCATCACAGAGCAAGACAAGCAAACGGCAATGCAGATATATTCCGCATTAGAGGATATTCCATGCATTAGTGCTACTGAAGATTTGCTTGATTTAGGTACAATGCAAGAATGGTTAAATATAATAATTAAATAGAAAGGTAAATAATGAAAAATGAATTCACTATAATTGAAGTAATAGAGCTTTTGGACTCAAGTATCCAAAAAGAGGTTACAGAAATCCTCAATTTAAATCATAAGGCAGCAAATTATCAGGCACTAGCTGACGAAAAGTTTATAGAAATGTCAAAAATTTTCGAGCCAATGTTGCCATACAAGGACAGAATATTATTTATGTATGATTCAATTGAAGAAATTAAATTAATTAATAAATTAGAAGATTTATTAATAAGACGGGATAACATTAAAAAAAATACGGAAGATTACGATGTTGAATAAAATAGAAATTGAAGGAATTTTAGATAAAGAACCTAAGTATGCAAAGACGGTAAAAGGTCACAGCATGGTTAAGCTTTTCATGAAGATT
>Ga0307928_10000614_pt1 | contig 26909 bp, 25 predicted proteins | sample AceLakmetagen232_FD_201815 | JGI IMG/M metagenome (GOLD analysis project Ga0307928, IMG submission 201815) | Saline water microbial communities from Ace Lake, Antarctica - #232 | ecosystem: Environmental > Aquatic > Non-marine Saline and Alkaline > Saline | place: Antarctica: Ace Lake... | reverse complement strand
TTGAAAAAATCCTTTAATAAATTATACTATAAAAATGAATTAAACAAAATATCGAGTAACCCATTTTGCTTCTAAATTTTATCAATTTATGTTATTCTCCAATTTAATTTAATTGTTAATTGGGATGTGTGATAAAATAAAACGTACAAAGCTTTGCAATTTTTAATTTATCGCCAAGAAGGCGGTTTTTTTGTAAAATTAAATAAAATTTGGTAGAATAAACAGAGGTCGAAAAAAATGATAAAATAATTATATGGTAAATCTTAAAGAATCTAATAATAAAGATAAAAATAAAAATTTGGAAGTGATTTGTATGTTGGAAAATACTTTAAGGATTCAGCAGGAAAAGAAAACAAGTTACGAGACAAGAGCAAGCATAATATTGGCAATTTCTATTACTGTTATTCTGTGTTTAATTCAATTTGTTTACAAAGGAGGAAAAGTTGGTATTCCTTTTATTATATTTGGATTAACGTTTTTTATTGCAGTAATTCTGAGCATTTTGACCCTAGAACCTTTTAGATTTCAACGGAAAAAAAGGCAAAAAGAAAGTATTATTTATGGTCACCAAATATATAGGCTGGAGCAAAGAGAATACTTTGAGAGAGTTTTGGCTTTAGTTGATAACGGCAGAGAAGTTATTAAAGAATATACAAAAGAAATTTATAATATTACAAAATTTGCAGTTGGTCCCAGAAAGAGAATCTTTCATTTAATGATTCACATTTTAATTTCTGGTTTCATATTGGGGTCAATATCACTTTTATGCTTTTGAGTCGTGGAGTAAAATAGGTCGAAAATCGTCAAGAGGGCGATTTTTTTTGGTTAACAACTTAGTATTTGTTATATTTTTTTAAAATGTTATTATAAAACTTATTATAATATTATGAAGCAAAAAGGACTTATTTTATTTATTCTTATATTTTTAGCGCTGATAATTGCTCCGATGTTAATTGATTTGATTGGAGATTGGTTTTGGTTTCAGGAGATTGGTTTTGAGAATATTTTTACTACAATTTTAAGCTTCAAAATTATATTGGGCTTTATTTTTTTTCTTATTACTTTCGGGTTTTTGTATCTCAATTTGAAGATTGCTTCTCATCTCACTCAAGGTCGACCAATTTTAATTCGCCTTGATGAAAAAGGAACCTCGTTAGATATTGGAAAGTATATTGACAAATTTATACTTTCTTTTTCTTTAGTCCTTGGATTTTTTACTGGGTTAGCTGGAACTGGTAATTGGCAGACTGTTCTTCAATATCTTAACCCTACTTCTTTTGGCGTTCTTGATCCGGTCTTTAATCGGGATATTTCTTTTTATTTCTTTACTTTACCTTTTTTTCAAACATTAATTGGATTTTCGCTTTGGATTCTTTTTGTTTCTCTAACAGGTTCGGCTTTAATTTATTTTGGTAAAGGAGTTATTTCTTTTTTTAGCCAAAAGACAGGAACTATTCGTTATTCAACGGAAGGAAAACCAATAAAATATAAAATAGAGAAAAATCCTAAAATTCACTTTTCCCTGCTTCTCTTTTTGCTGTTTTTAGCGCTGGCTGCTCAAACTTATTTTATAAAGATTCCTAATTTACTTTATTCCGCTACAGGTTCTTTTACTGGGGCAAGCTATGCCGATATTCATGCCTTATTGCCAGTTTTAAAACTATTGGTCATTATTTTGTTAGTTGGAGCAGGAGTTATTCTAATTAATATCTTTAGAGAAAACAATCGCCCTTTGCTTTTAGTAGTAGGCATCTATTTGACGGTTTCTGTTTTAGGGGGTTGGTTCTATCCCATAATTTTACAAAAATTAGTAGTAACGCCAAACGAATTAAATAAAGAATCTCCCTATATCGCTAATAATATTGCTGCTACTCGAAAGGCTTTTAATTTAAGTCAGGTTGAAGAGCGCGATTTAAGCGGAGAGACTGCTTTAACCTTAGAAGATATCCAAAAAAATGAACTCACTCTTAAAAATGTTCGGCTTTGGGATAGGGAACCGCTTTTAGATACCTTTGGACAGATTCAGGAAATTCGTACCTATTATGACTTTGTTTCAATTGATAATGACCGCTATCAAATTGATGGAGAATATCGGCAGGTATTGCTTTCTCCTAGAGAATTAAATTCTAAAAGCTTGCCTCATCGGACTTTTATTAATGAGCGCTTGACTTTCACCCATGGTTTTGGATTGACATTGGGACCTGTTAATGAAGTGACTAAAGAGGGACTACCGGTTCTGTTTGTAAAAGACCTACCGCCAGTTTCTACTAAGGAATCTCTCAAAGTAAGTCAGCCGGAAATTTATTTTGGGGAACTTTCTCAAAACTATGTTTTTGTCAAAACTAAAGCTAAAGAATTTAATTATCCTGCTGGCGAGGAAAATGTTTTTACTAATTATCAAGGAGAAGGGGGAGTGCCGATTCGTTCATTATTGAGGAGAGTCCTCTTTGCTCTCAAATTTGGAGAAATGAAAATTTTATTATCAGACGACATCACCAATGAGAGTCGGGTGATGTATTATCGAAATATTAAAGAACGGGTTGGGCGAGTCCTTCCTTTCTTGAAATTAGACATGGATCCTTATTTGGTAATTGCTTCCGATGGTTCCTTAAAATGGATTCAAGACGCCTATACAATTAGTGATCTTTATCCTTACTCCCAAGTGGTGGGTCGTTCATTAAGAGAAAGAGGTCTAAATTATATCCGAAACTCAGTGAAAATCGTAATTGACGCATATGATGGGAAAATGCAATTTTATATTGCTGACCCAGAAGATCCTTTAATTCAGACCTATGCTAAAATTTTCAAAGGGACATTTTTGCCTTTAAAAGATATGCCAGAAGATTTAAAAACACACATCCGTTATCCAGAGGATATTTTTGCTTATCAGACCGCTCTTTATACTATCTATCATATGAAAGAACCCCAGATTTTTTATAACAAAGAAGACCAGTGGCAGATTCCAGTTATAGCTGAAGGAAGAGGGGATCCAATGATGCGCCATATTATAATGCGATTACCAGAAGAAACCAAAGAAGAATTTATTTTAATGATTCCTTTTACGCCTAGAGGGAAAGATAATTTAGCCGCCTGGATGGTAGCTAGGTCAGACGGGGAAAATTACGGGAAAATAGTAGTTTATCGTTTTCCTAAACAAAAATTAGTTTTTGGCCCAAAACAGATTATCAATAGAATTAATCAGGAACCAGAAATCTCTCGACAAATTTCCCTTTGGGACCAAAGAGGTTCTCAGGTTAATTTGGGTTCTCTTTTGGTTATTCCAATTGAAGAATCACTTTTATATATTCGTCCTTTATATATTCGGGCTGAAGGAGGTAAAATACCAGAACTAAAAAGAGTGATTGTAGCCCATAAGAACCAGATTGCTATGGAAAAAACTTTGGAAGAGGCACTTTACCAAATTTTTGGCAAATCTAAGCAGAAATTTGTTGAAGAGAAAGTTGAAGAGAAAGTTGAAGAGAAAGAAGAAGATTTTATTTCTCAAATTAAGCAACACTATCAGCAAGCTCTTCAAGCACAGAGAGAGGGTGATTGGGCTCTTTATGGTGAAGAAATAAATAAACTCGGTGAAATTCTAGAACAGTTAAAATAATCCAAAAGGTTCAAGAAGGCGATTTTTTGATGGAATAGAGTAAAATAAATGAGATTATTACGAAAATTTTATAAAAGACCAACTTTAAATATAGCTAAGGAGCTTTTGGGAAAGTATTTAATAAGGAAAATTGGAAATAAAAAGTTAGTTGGTAAAATTGTTGAAACCGAAGCTTATATCGGGCCAAAAGATAAAGCAGCTCATTCCTTCGGAGGGAAAATCACTAAAAGGACAAAAACAGAATATTTAATTGGCGGTCATATTTATATTTATCTTGTTTATGGAATGTATTGGCAATTGAATATTGTAACTCAAACTGCTGAAAAACCAGAATGCGTTTTAATTAGAGCCTTGGAACCTGTTTTTCAAGATAAGATACTAAATACCAAATTGGCTAATGGACCGGGGAAACTATGTCAATGGTTAAAATTTAATAAATCTTTTGATGGAGAAGATTTAACAAAAAGCAAAAGAATTTGGTTAGAGAAAGGAGAAAAAATTAAAAAATCTCAAATAATTTGCGCTAAAAGAATAGGCATAGATTATGCAGGGCCTTACTGGTCAAAAAAACATTGGAGATTTTATATTAAAGACAATCTTTTTGTTTCAAAAAAATAATTTTTAAAAAGAAAAGCCAGAAATTTAAAATTAAATTTCTGGCTTTTTTAATATTATTTTGAAGCTACTACTAAAGGAATTGTAGGAGCTGCCCAATGAACTAATTGAGCCATTTTTTCATCTACATAGATTCTATTTTTGAACCTTTTTTAATTGAAAGAAACAGGTATCCTTTAACGGTTATTTCTTCAAGATCTAGACCTCCAACAGTTACTGCTACAAGATTCAGGTTTTCTTCAATAGTTGCTTCTCTAAAACACAGGTTTCCTTTAACAGTTGTTCTTTCAATGTTCAGATTTCTTTCAACGGTTACTCTTTTAAAATTCAGATCTCCTTCAACGGTTACTCCTCTAAAATTCAGATTTCCTTCAATGGTTATTCCTCCAAGATACAGGTATCCTTTAAAGGTTATTTCTTCAATATCCAGACTTCCTTTAACAGTTGCTCCTTCAAAATCCAGGTTTCCTTCAACAGTTATTTCTCTAAGATCCAGATTTCCTTTAACGGTTATTTCTTTAAAATCTAGATTTCCCTTAAGAATCTTTTCCCTTACCTCGTCACTACTTAAAACTTTTTTCTCCATTTTTCTACCTCCTTTTATTATTTAATTTTTAATTTACTGTTTATATCGTAACAAACTAATTTTGGTTTGTCAAGGTTTTAAAAATAAAAAATAGCGAGGAAAATATTATTCCTCGTTATTTAAAATAAAGAAAAAGGGGGCCTTTCTCGGGATATGAGAAAGGCAAGGATTTTTCTGCTGTTTACAGAGATCCTTTCCCCTTTTATTTTAAGTTTTAAAAGAACTTAAAAACCTCCTTCGGGGGGAGGTTTTATTTTATTTTTATTATTTATATTTTATTATTTATATTTCTCTAAACTATTTTTAAATAAAACCTCCTCCTTTTTTGAAAAGACACAGACTAAGACTAAGCTTAATAAACTAGAAGAGAGGTTTAAATAATTCATATTTGTTTTAATTGTAAATATTTTAAAAATATTGTCAAATAAAAATTGTGGAAAAGTCGGTAGGAGAAGAAAATTATTTTGTTTCAAAGAAATAATTTTTAAAAAGAAAAGCCAGAAATTTAAAATTAAATTTCTGGCTTTTTTAATATTATTTTGAAGCTACTACTAAAGGAATTGTAGGAGCTGCCCAATGAACTAATTGAGCCATTTTTTTGTCTATATAGATTTTACTTGGACCTTTTTTAGTCGAAAGATCCAGATCTCCTTCAACAGTTACTCCTTCAAGATCCAGATATCCTTCAACAGTTGCTCCTTTAAGATTCAGATATCCTTTAACAGTTGTTCCTTCAAGATTCAGATATCCTTTAACAGTTGTTCCTTCAAGATTCAGATATCCTTTAACAGTTGCTCCTTCAAGATTCAGATATCCTTTAACAGTTACTCCTCTAAGATCCAGATCTCCTTCAACAGTTACTCCTTCAAGATCCAGATCTCCTTCAACAGTTATTTCTTTCAAATCTAGATTTCTCTTAAGAATCTTTTCCCTTACCTCGTCACTACTTAAAACTTTTTTCTCCATTTTTCTATCTCCCTTTATTATTTAATTTTTAATTTACTGTTTATATCATAACAAATTAATTTTGGTTTGTCAATAGTTTAAATATATTAAATTTGTTATAATAGAACTAATGATTTTGAATTTTAATGAAACAAAAGAAATTTTAAAAAGATACAAAATTCCATTTTGTAAAAGTGAAATTTTTAATTCAAAAGACAAAGCTCTAAAATTTGCCAAAAAATTGGGATTTCCAGTAGTTTTAAAGATTTTTTCTCCTGATATTTTGCATAGAACAGATATTGGGGGAGTTAAAATTGGCATTAAAAACGAAAAAGAGTTTAAAAGAGCTTGGGATGGAATTTTAAATTCAGTTAAAAAGAAAATGCCCCGGATAAAAATTGATGGGATTTTAGTTCAGGAAATGGCTGAAGGAATTGAGATAATTTTAGGAATGAAAAGAGACAAAGTTTTTGGTCCGGTAATAATGTTTGGCGGAGGAGGAATTTTTACTGAATTATTAAAAGATGTTTCTTTGGGGATTTGTCCTTTAGCGCAAAGAGAGGTTAGGGATATGATAAGAAAAACAAAAATTTTTAAAATTTTAAAAGGATTTCGCGGGTATCCAAAAGTAAATTTAGAAAAATTATTTCAACTTATTTTAAATTTTTCAAAATTGGCTCAAAAAGAAGAGAGTATCAAAGAGATTGACTTAAATCCAGTAATTGTGAGTAAAAAACAAACTATAGTTGTTGATGTGAAATTTCTAATATGAAAACCACAAAAAAAATATTAAATAAAATATTTAATCCAAGGACAGTTGCTTTGATTGGAGTTAGCGCTAGAAAAAATTCCGTGGGTAGGGGGATTTTTGAGAATTTGTTAGAAGGAGCAAAATTAAGAAAAATTTATCCTGTAAACCCCAATTATAAAAAAATTTTTGGGAGAAAATCTTTCCATTCTATTTTGGATATAAAAAATGAGATTGATTTGGCAATTATTGCTGTGCCATCAGGGGTTGTTTTAAAAATAGTAAAGGAGTGCTCTCAAAAAAGAGTAGGAGGAATTGTTATAATATCAGCTGGTTTTTCTGAGACAGGAAAGAAAGGAAAAATTTTAGAAAAGAAAATTGGAAAAGAAGTGAAAAAAACTAATATTCCTTTAATCGGTCCAAATGTTTTAGGGATTATTCGACCTTCTGTAAAACTGAATGCTTCTTTTGCTCCAGCTGCTCCCAAAAAAGGAAAAATTGGTTTAGTTTCTCAATCAGGAGCTTTAATTGATTCAATTATAGATAAATCTCTTTTGGAAAATTACGGCTTCTCCAGTATTATTTCTACTGGTAATGAAATAAATTTATGCGTTACTGATTTTTTAGAATATTTAGCTTCAGATAAAGAAACTAAAGTCATTGCCCTTTACATAGAAGGTTTAAAAGATGGAAAAAGATTTTTGAAAATAGCTAAAAAATGTTCATCTAAAAAACCCATTGTAGCTATAAAAAGCGGAAAATCTCAAATAGGAGGAAGGGCAGTTTCTTCTCATACAGGAGCTTTAGCCGGAGACTACCAAGTTTATAAAGCAGCTTTTGAAAAAGCTAATATTTTTGAAGTTCAAACAATTGAAGAACTTTTAGAAATTTCAAAAACTTTAGCTTGGCAGCCCAGAACTAAAAATGGAATTGGCATTATTACTAATGGTGGAGGATGCGGAATTTTGGCAGCAGATTTCTGTGAAGATTCAGGAATAGAATTAACAAAATTAAAAAAAGAAACCATTAGAAATATTAATAGGTCTCCTTTTTCTCATTCTGGTTGGTCAAAGAAAAATCCTGTCGATATTATAGGGGATGATAATCCTAAGAGATATAAAGTAGCTGTAGAAAATCTTTTAAAACAAAAAAATATAAATGGATTAATTGTCATTGAAACTCTACAGGTTATGACTAATCCTTTAGAAAACGCTAAAGAAATTGTAAAACTCCATAAAAAATATCCTCAGAAGCCAATAATTTCTTGTTTTTTAGGTGGAAAATATACAAGACCAGGAGTAGAATTTTTAGAAAAAAATAAAATTCCAAACTTTTCTAATCTGAAAACTGCAGTTTTGGCAATGAAGGCCCTTTTATTGCTTTAAAAATAAATACTTGATAAAATTAAGAAATTATGAAATACATTATTTGGTTTAGAGAAATTTCTTCAAAAGACGTTCCTTTGGTTGGAGGAAAAAATGCCTCTTTAGGAGAAATGTATAACTCTTTGACTAGAAAAGGGATTAATATTCCTAATGGTTTTGCTTTGACTACCAAAGCTTATTGGCAGTTTATAAAAGAAAATAAAATTGATGAGAAATTGAAAGAAATTTTTCGAAAATTTAATCCAAGAAATATTAAAAATTTGCAGGAAACAGGCCGAATAGCCAGAAAGCTTATTTTAAAAGCAAAATTTCCTGAAAGCTTGAAAAAAGAAATAATTGAAGCTTATAACAAATTATCTCAAAATTATAATCAAAATGATGTTGATGTGGCGGTTCGATCCTCAGGCGTGGCAGAGGATCAACCAACAGCATCTTTTGCGGGTCAGTTTGAAACTTATTTAAACGTTTCTGGAAAAGAAAATTTATTAGAAGCAGTAAAAAAATGTTTGGCCTCAACCTTTAATGATAGAGTGATTGCTTATCGAGAAGAAAAAGGCTTTTCTCGTTTTCAAACTGCTCTTTCTATTGGTATTCAAAAAATGGTTCGTTCTGACATATCTTCTTCAGGAGTGATGTTTACCTTGGACACTGAAACTGGTTTTGAAAATGTAATTTTGATTAATTCTATTTGGGGAATTGGGGAAATGATTGTTAAAGGAAGAATTACGCCTGATGAATTTTATGTTTTTAAACCTACTTTAAAGCAGGGTTTTAGAGCGATTATTCGAAAAGACCTCGGGAGAAAAACTATAAAATATATTTACAATAAAAAAGGAGGAATAAAAGAGCTTAAAGTAAAAAGAAAAAAACAACTTGAATTTTCTTTAGAAAATGACGAAATTTTGACATTAGCAAAATGGGGTCAAATAATTGAAGAGCATTATTCAAAATTGGCAGGAAAATGGATGCCTCAGGATATTGAATGGGCAAAAGACGGAAAAACAGGTAAACTGTTTATTGTTCAATCAAGACCAGAAACAGTTCATACTCTAAAGAAGGGAAATTTTTTTGAGGAGTATAAAATAAAAACAGAAAAGAAACCAATTTTATTTGGTATTGCTATTGGAGATAAAATTGGAACAGGGAAGGTTCATATAATTAAAGATATTTCAAAAATTTCTCAATTTAAAAAAGGAGAAGTTTTAGTGACTAAAATGACGGATCCTGACTGGACAAGTATATTTCCTTTAGCTTCAGCGATTATAACTGAGGAAGGAGGAAAAACATGTCACAGTGCAATTATTTCTCGCGAACTTGGGATTCCCTGTATAGTTGGAACGCAAAATGCAATAAAAGTTTTAAAAGATAGCCAAACTATTACAGTTGACTGTACCCAAGGACTGAACGGAAGAATTTACTTAGGAGAAATTCCATTCAAAATCAAAAGATATAATTTAAAAAAGATTCCTAAGTTGAAAACAAAAATAATGATTAACATTGGCGCGCCAGAAATTGCTTTTAAAACTTCTTTTTTGCCGGTAGATGGCGTAGGACTAGCTAGAGAGGAGTTTATAATTGCCGAAAAAATTAGAGTTCATCCTTTAGCTTTATATCAATTTAAAAAATTAAAAAACAAAGAATTAAAGCAAAAAATTGCTGAAATCACTGTTGAACATAAAGATAAAAAAGAATATTTTATAAAAGAATTAGCTGAAGGAATTGCTCAAATTGCAGCAGCATTTTGGCCAAGAGAGGTAATTGTTAGATTTTCTGATTTCAAAACAAACGAGTATAGAAATTTAATTGGAGGAGAGCTTTTTGAGAAAGAAGAAGCAAATCCAATGCTTGGTTTCCGAGGGGCATGTCGATATTTAGATAAAGAGTTTCAACCTGCTTTTGGAATGGAATGCCGAGCAATAAAACGAGTCAGAGATATTTTTGGGTTAAAGAACGTGAATGTAATGATTCCTTTTTGTAGAACAGTAGAGGAAGGGAAAAAAGTTCTTGATTTAATGAAAAAATTTGGTCTAGAAAAAAATAAAAATAATCTAAAAGTTTACGTAATGTGTGAAGTTCCGTCAAATGTAATTATAACTGAAGAATTTTTAGAGATATTTGATGGAATGTCAATTGGCTCTAACGATTTAACTCAACTTTCTTTAGGAGTGGATAGAGATAATGCTAAAATTGCTTATATCGGAGATGAAAGAAATCCAACTATAAAAAAAATGATAAGCAGGGTAATAAGAATTTGCAATTTAAAGAAAAAGTATTGCGGAATCTGCGGCGAAGCGCCTTCGACTTATGAAAATTTTGCCGAATTTTTAGTAGAACAAGGGATTGAATCAATGTCAGTAAATCCGGATACAGTGATTAAAACAATTTTATTAGTTTCCAAAAAAGAAAAACAGCTACAAAAATGAAAACGAAAAATACCAAATACGATATTATAACTTTTGGTTCGGCTACTGAAGATATTTTTTTAAAGTTGAAAAAAGGCAATTTTCGAGTTTTAAGAAATAAAGAATTTATAACCCAGAAAGCTCTTTGTTTTTCTTTGGGCTCAAAAATTGAACTATCTGATTTAAAAATTTGCAGTGGGGGCGGAGGGACAAATACAGCGGCTACTTTTTCCGAACAGGGATTTAAAATAATTTTTTGCGGAAAAATAGGGCAAGATTTAGCAGGAGAAAAAGTTCTTGAAGATTTAAGAAGATTTAAAATTAATACTTGTTCTGTCAAAAAAGATAATAAAAGAGCCACGGCTTTGTCAGTCATTCTTTCAACGGGACTCACTAGAACAGTTTTAATCCATCGAGGAGCTTGCCATTTTATGCAAAAAAAAGATATTCTCTGGCAGAATTTAAAAACAAAATGGTTTTATTTAGCTCCTCTTTCAGGAAAATCAGCTTTTTTGTTTCCTCATTTGGTAAATTTTGCTAAAAGAAATAAAATAAAAACAGCAGTTAATATAGGAAACAGTCAGATAAACTTATCAAGCAATATTTTAAAACCAATTTTTTCAAAAATTGATATTTTGATTTTAAACCAACAAGAAGCAGCTTTATTAACTAAAACTTCTTATCAAAAAGAGAATGAAATTCTTAGAAAATTAAACAAATTGACTTCAAAAATTATAGTAATGACTAAAGGAAAAAGGGGAGTAGTAGTTTCTGATAAAAAATATAAGTGGTCAGCAGGAGTACTTCCCGTAAAATCAATTGAGAAAACTGGAGCTGGTGATGCTTTTGGGGCGGGTTTTTTATCGGGATTAATAAGGAAAAACGATATAGCTTTTGCAATTCAATTAGGAACCGCTAATGCCGCTGCTTGTTTACAAAAAACAGGGACAAAACAAGGATTATTAAAAAAAGGTGAATCTTGGCAAAGAATAAAAGTAATAAAAAAAGCTATATGAAATTAAGACATTATTTTAAAAAAGCCCAAAAAGAAAAATGGGCGCTGGGTCAATTTAATTTTTCAACGTTATCTCAATTAAAAGGAATTCTATTTGCGGCAAAGGAGCTAAATTCTCCTATAATTTTAGGAACCTCAGAAGGCGAGGCTAGATTTTTTGGCTTAGAAGAGATTGTTAATTTAGTAAAGTTTTATCAAAGAAAATTTAAAACTCCTATTTTTTTAAATCTTGACCATGGAAAAGATTCAAACTTGATTAAAAAAGCTATAGATTTGGGATATGATGCTGTTCATTTTGATGGTTCAGAGTTACCTTTTAAAGAAAATATAAAAATTACCAAAAAAGTGGTAAAATATGCCAAAAAATATGGAATTTTAGTTGAAGGAGAAGTTGGCCGAATTTCAACAGAGTCCTCAAAAGTTTATCAAAAAAAATTCAAAATCAAAGAAGCCGATTTAACAAAACCCGAAGACGTTAAAATCTTTGTAAAAGAAACTAATGTAGATAGTTTAGCAGTAAGTATTGGTACTTTTCATGGGGTTGAAATTACAGGTATAAATCCTAAAATCCAGATAGAAAGATTAAAAAAAATAAAAAATAGAGCAGAAAGCGCTTTTTTGGTTTTACATGGCGGCTCGGGCACTCCAGGAGAGGACATAAAAGAAGCAATAAAATTTGGAATTGTGAAGGTTAATATTAATACTGAGTTAAGACTAGCTTTCACTAATACCTTAAAAGGGTTTTTCAAAAAAAATCCTGAAGAGATTACGCCTTATAAATTTTTACCTTCAGTCATTTTAGCAGTTGAAAAGGTCGTTAAAGAAAAAATAAAATTATTTAGAAGTTATAATAAAAAATGAATAAAAAGATTTTATTGTTGATTTTGATAGTTTTTGGGATTTTTGTTTTTGCCGGAATTTTAAAAAATAATATATTATTCTCAAACAAGGTAATTGTAGTCACTGATAAAAAAGAGTATAAAATAGCGGAGCCTTTGAAAATAAAAATAGAGAATAATTTGAAAGAAACTATTTGTTTTTCTTCTTGTTATCCATATAAGTTTGAGAAAAAAAATTTAAACAAAGAATGGGAGGAATATTTATATGTAAAATGTGAAAAAGAAGACATAGCAAAAGATTGTATTGAACCTCAAGAAATAAAAACTTTTGAGCTCTTGCTTGAAAAAGAAAAAAGTTTTCATAGGCTTCGTCTTTCAGTTTGTATAGGTTGCAAAAGCGGTGAAAAATTCAGAGAAGATGAAATTTTTTATTCTAACGAGTTTTCAATTAAATAAATGCCAAAAATAACTCAACAAAAAGAAATAAGTTTATCAGCTCGGGTTAGAGAAGTTTTAGGTAAAAAAGTAAAGATTCTCAGGAAGAAAGATATTTTACCTGCTGTTTTGTATGGACCGAAATTAAAAAGTCTAGCTTTACAAGTAGATTTAAAAGAGCTTGAAAAGGTTTACAAAGAAGCCGGAGAAAGTTCTTTAATTTCTCTTAAAGTAAATGATAAAAAATTATTAGTTTTAATTCACGAAATTCAACGAGACCCTATGACCGACAAGTTTTTGCATGTTGATTTTTATCAAGCGCCCTTAAAAGAAAAAGTTGAAGCTGCAGTTTCTTTAGTTTTTGAAGGAATTTCTCAAGCAGTGAAAGAGTTAGGAGGAACTTTAGTTAAAAATATTGTTGAGGTTGAAGTAAAAGCTCTACCTCAAAATCTTCCCCATGAAATTGTAGTAAATATAGAAGGCTTGAAAACTTTTGAAGATGATATTTTAATTAAAGACTTAAAAGTATCCAAGGCAGTAGAAATTTTAAAAGAGCCAAAGGAAATTGTAGCTTCAGTTAATCCTCCTGAGGCAGTAGAGGAAGAATTAGAGAAACCGATTGAAGAGAAAGTAGAGGAAGTAGAGAAAGTGGAAAAGAAGGAAAAAGAGGAAACAGAAGAAACTGAAGAAGAAGAAACAAAAGAACCCAAAGAAGAAAAAGAAAAAAAAGGAAAATAAGAAAATAAATTTTCTTATTTGATTCAGCCCTAGAAATTATAACTATGTTTTTTCAATTTTCAAAGATAGTTTTGTTATTTGCTTTGGCATTGGTTTTTGCTTTACCAAATTTTTCTGTTTTAGCAAAAGAATCCTCTGATAACCTTGAAGAAATTTGTGAATCAATGGAGAGAGTTGAAGAAATCTGCGATAAATTAAATCCAGAAGAATGCCGTCAGGTCTTAGAGGAATGCGAACAATTCCTTGAAGAAAAATCAATTCAAATTGGGAAAGAAATAACCAAAACAGCAAAAGAGAAAAAAACTCTTTCAAACAAAATAAATCTTTTAAAAAAAACAATAGAAGAATTAAGTTATAAGATTTATCAGAATAGTTTGTCAATTAAAGATCTTGGATTACAAATTAGCGATACACAAAATTCTGTTAGTAGGACGTCTTTGAAGATTGAAAATTCTAAAAGTCAATTAAAAAAAATTTTAAGAGGAATTTATGAAAAAGAAGAATGCTCATATTTGGAAATAATTCTAATCAGGGATTCATTTTCTGTTTTTTTTGATGAAATATTTTATTTGGAAACCTTGTCTATAAAACTCCAAAGAATTTTGGAAAATATCAAAGAATTGAAGAATTATTTACAAGGTCAAGGAAAAGTTATGACTGAAGAGAGGGAAGATTTAGAAAATTTAGTAAAAATTCAAAACATTCAAAAAAGAGAGAGTAAAGAAACGAAAGAAGAAAAAGCGCGCTTTTTAGAAATGACCGAGGCCGAGTATCAAAAATATCTTAAGGAGAAAGAAGAGACAGAAAAAAAAGTAGCTGAGATACGGCATCGATTATTTGAATTAATTGGTGTTTCTGAAGGAGGGATTGAATTTGGTAAGGCCGTAGAAATCGCCCAATATGTAGAAAAAGTAACCGGAACAAGAGCAGCTTTTTTGCTTTCAATTATAGCTCAAGAATCTATGAAGTATAATAAATTTGGTGAGAATGTTGGTGGGTGTTATTTAAAAAACAAAGAGACTGGAGATGGTATTTATATTAAATCTGGCAACAAAGCGCCTCGAACTATGAAACCGACGCGTGATGTTACTCCTTTTTTGAATATTATCAAGGAATTAAACGAAGCTGAAAATTTAGCTCGCGATCCCTTTAGAACGCCTGTTTCTTGTTGTATGTATTATAAAGGAAGCCCTACTGGTTGGGGAGGAGCAATGGGACCGGCTCAGTTTATTCCTTCTACATGGGTTTTATATAAAGATAAGGTATCAAAAATTATCGGAAAATTAGCTGATCCTTGGAAGACAAAGGACTCTTTCATAGCATCTGGCTCGTATTTGGCAGACCTCGGAGCATTTAAGCAAACTTATAATACTGAATGGAATGCTGCTATGCGTTATTTTTCAGGGACTGCAACAAGAAAAAAGAGTAATCAATATGGTTTTTATGGAGACAAGGTAATGTCTCGCGCTAAAACATATCAGAAAGAAATTGATTTACTTGAGAAAAAATGAATAAAAAAATACGGAATAAAAAAACGGAGAATAATCCTCCGTTTTTTTATTCTAAGTTCTTTTGTAAAACTTTAATAATTTTATCTAAATGACCTTCCATAATTTTTTCAATATTATGAAAACTTTTTTTAATTCGGTGGTCAGTCACTCTATCTTGAGGAAAATTATAAGTTCTAATCTTTTCACATCTTTTTGCTTGGCCAATCTGAGCATTTCTTTCTCCTGAGATTTTTTCACTACTTTCCATTTCTTTTTTTTCTAAAAGGCGAGCAGCTAAGATTGTGATTGCATTTTCTTTATTTTGTAATTGATTTCTTTCGGTTTGAGAAGTAACAACTAATCCTGTAGGTAGATGAGTGATTCTGATTGCTGTCATTCTTTTGTTAACATTTTGACCTCCTGGTCCTGAAGCTTTATAATTATCAATTTTTAAATCAGAAGGATTTATTTTAATTTGTTGGAATTTTGGTTTTAGCAAGACAGCCACTGTAGCCGTTGAAGTATGGATTCTCTCTGATTTTTCAGTTTTCGGTATTCTTTGAACTCGATGAACACCACCCTCATATTTGAGGAGATTAAAGACGTTTCCATTTTGAAGTTTAAAAATAATTTGTTTAAAGCCTCCAAGAGAAGTTGGTCTTGAGTCTAAGATTTTTTGCTTAAAGGAGCTCAAAATGGCATATTTTGAGTACATTTTAAAAAGATCAGCAACGAAAATTGCTGCTTCTTCTCCACCAGTGCCGGCTCTGATTTCTATAATCACACTTTGAGAGGATAGGTTATTTGATTCCATATCCATTAATTACTTTTTAGTTTTTTTAAGTTTTTTTGCGAGTTCTAATTTCTTTCTAAATTTTTCTACTCTGCCGGCTACGTCCATTATTTTTTTCTTTCCAGTATAAAAAGGATGACATTTAAAACATGCTTCGGTTTCAATAAATTCTTTTGTTGATGAAATACGAAATTTATTTCCACAAACACAATGAACAGTTATATCTTTGTAATATTTAGGATGGATGTCTTTTTTCATAAAATTTAAATAAATCTTCTTTATTGCTTTTTTCCCGAGTAATTTGTATTATACTTTAAAGGTATTGAAAAATCAAGAACAATAATTTATAATAAAACAGTTTGCTTATTTAAGAAAAAAATTTAAAGATTATGAAAAAAAATGAGTTTAAAATTGATACTGAAGAAATGATGCGTTTAGGGGTTCTTTTTGGACATAAAACCTCTAAAATCAATCCAAAAATGAAACAATACATTTTAGGAATAAGAAATGGTGTCCACATTATAGACCTTCAAAAAACTAAGGATAAATTAGAAGAAGCTTTGAATTTTATTCAAAAAATTATTTTAGAACAAAAAATTATTGTTTTAGTGGGGACAAAAATCAGTTTAAAAGACCTGATAAAAAATATAGCACTTGAATGTAATTTACCATATATTACAGAAAGATGGTTAGGAGGAACTTTCACTAATTTTGAAATAATTTTTAAAAGAATTCAATATTTAAGAGATTTAGAGAAAAAAGAAAAAGAAGGTTTTTTTGAAAAATATAGCAAGAGAGAAAAACAAAGATTTTTAGAGGAGTTAGAAAAAATAAGAAAGAAAATTGGAGGAATAAAGAATCTTGAAAAACTACCTGATGCTGTTTTTGTTTGTGATATGAAGAAAGATATTAATGCTGTTAAAGAAGCAAGAAAAAAAGGAATAAAAATTGTGGCTATAGCTGACACTAATGTTGACCCAACATTGGCAGATATTGTTATTCCTGCTTCAGATGATGGGCGGTCAGCAATGGAATATATTTTAGAAAAAGTAAAAGAAGTAGTATTAAAGGCGGAGTCCAAAACCCAAAACTCAAATATCAAGTCAAACCCGAAATCCGAATGATAAAAAATATGGTAAATATTAATCAAGTTAGGCAATTAAGAAAAGAAACAAGCATTTCTCTAATGGAATGTAAAAAGGCTTTAGAGGAAGCAAAAGGTAATCTTGAAAAAGCAAAAGAAGTTTTAAAAAAACGAGGGAAAGAATTTGTTGAAAAAAAAGCAGACAGAGGAACTAAAACAGGTATAATCGAAAGTTATGTTCATCAAAATAAAAAAGTTGGAGTACTGTTGGAAATTTTATGCGAGTCAGATTTTGTAGCCAAATCAGCGGATTTTCAAAAACTATCTCATGAACTTTGTTTGCAAATTGCAGCAATGAATCCAAAAGGAACTTCTTTGTTTTCTCAATCTTGGATAAAAGACGAAACAAAGACTATAAAAGATTTAATAGATGAATGTATTGCTAAGCTTGGCGAAAATATTATAATTAAGAGATTTGTGAGATACGAGATATAAGAACCTGCCTTCGACAGAACATTAATTCCTTGTTTTGCTCGGAATTAAGAACCTGCTCGCTTCGCTCGCAGAACCTTGAATGTTTGCCTGCGCGGCAAGCCATTGTCTAATAATTTGCCAGGATAGCTCAGTGGCAGAGCAACTGTTTTGTAAACAGTAGGTCGGGAGTTCGAATCTCCCTCCTGGCTTTTTATACTTGACAATAAAATTTAATTTATTAGAATATAATTAGAAATGTAATTAGAAGTTCTTTGAAAATAAAGTATTAGTTTTTTAAAGTTGTCCCGAATAAATTTTTTTTGAGAGTTTGATTCTAGCTCAGGATGAACGCTGGCGGCGTGGATAAGGCATGCAAGTCGAACGACCCCACTTCGGTGGGGTAGTGGCAAACGGGTTAGTAACACGTATTTACGTACCTCTAACATGGGTATAATTCCGCGAAAGCGGGACCAATCCCCAATAGTCTCTATGAGATATTTATATTTTATAGAGTAAAGATAAACGCAAGTTTATCGGTTAAAGAACGGAGTGCGGCCTATCAGCTAGTTGGTGAGGTAATAGCTCACCAAGGCTATGACGGGTAGGCGGGGTGAGAGCCTGATCGCCAACAAGGACACTGCGACACGGGTCCTACTCCTACGGGAGGCAGCAGTCGAGAATCTTCCGCAATGGACGAAAGTCTGACGGAGCGACGCCGCGTGCGGGAAGAAGGTCTTCGGATTGTAAACCGCTTTTATCAGGGAATAACCCTTTTGGGTGAAGGTACCTGAAGAATAAGGAGGTCCTAATTCTGTGCCAGCAGGAGCGGTAATACAGAATCTCCAAGCGTTATCCGGATTTATTGGGCGTAAAGAGTTCGTAGGTGGCCTAGCAAGTCTTTAGTTAAAGACCAAAAGCTCAACTTTTGGATTGCTGAAGATACTGTTAGGCTAGAGGACGTTAGAGGCTGATGGAACTCATAAAGTAGGGGTGAAATCCGTTGATATTATGAGGAACACCAAAAGCGAAGGCAGTCAGCTGGGACGATCCTGACACTGAGGAACGAAAGCGTGGGTAGCGAACGGGATTAGATACCCCGGTAGTCCACGCCCTAAACGATGGACACTAGTTATTGGAAGTGTCGACCCTTCCAGTGGCGAAGTTAACGCATTAAGTGTCCCGCCTGGGAAGTACGGCCGCAAGGCTAAAACTCAAAGAAATAGACGGGGATCCACACAAGCGGTGGACCATGTGGCTTAATTCGACGATAAGCGAAGAACCTTACCAGGGCTTGACATGCTAGTGAAAGTTTGCCGAAAGGCAAATTACCTTTCACAAGGACACTAGTACAGGTGCTGCATGGTTGTCGTCAGCATGTATTGTGAAACGCTCCCTTAAATGGGGTAACATGCGCAACCCTCATCCTATGTTTAATTTGTCATAGGAGACTGCCGACAGAATGTTGGAGGAAGGTGAGGATGACGCCAAATCAGCATGGCCCTTATGCTCTGGGCTGCACACGTGGTACAATGGCTATTACAAAGGGTTGCCAAGCTGTAAAGCGGAGCTAATCCCTAAAAAGTAGTCTCAGTTCGGATTGAGGTCTGCAATTCGACCTCATGAAGCTGGAATCGCTAGTAATCGTGGATCAGCCATGCCACGATGAATATGTTTCTGGATCTTGTACTCACCGCCCGTCACGCCAAGCGAGCTGGGAATAGCCGAAGTCCTGAAAATTTTTTTTCGGGCCTAAGCTAGATTCAGTAAGAAGGGCGAAGTCGTAACAAGGCACGGGTAGCGGAAGCTGTCCGTGGATCATTTAATTTTTTTCAAGTGTCGGCTAAGATTGATTTGCGAGAATTCTCAAATTAATCTTACAGGTGTTAGCCGGACCATTTTAATTCGGCTTCGGGACAACTTTAAGAAACTAATAATTGATACCAAGAGAAGCCTTTAATATTTACAGGCTTCTCTTTTTTTGCTAAAATTAAAAAACAGCGAGCAATTATTTTATGTGGTATAGATTATCTCTTCCTTTTTATGAAAAAGCTGCCAAAAAAATGTGTAAAGATTGTCGGGATTTTATTGAAAAAAAATCTAAAATTTTAGATTTAGGATGCGGTTCGGCAATTGTAACTAAAAAATTTGAGAATTTTTTTGAAGCTGAAGTTTTTGGAGTAGACATAGAAGATAAAAGAATTTATCCTATTCCTTTTAAAATTATTAATGGTAATGACATTTCTTTTCCTAAAAACTCTTTTGATGTTGTTTTGATAAGTTACGTTTTACACCATAGTGAAGACCCTGTAAGATTATTATCTCAAGCAAAAAAAGTTGCTAAAAAAATTATAATTTACGAAGATATACCAGAAGGATTTTTTTCAAAATTTCTTTGCAAGTTTCATGGAATTTCATTTAGTTTGTTTTTCCAAAAGAAAAAACAAAAAACAAATTTTAAATCGATTAATAAATGGCAAGAAATTTTTAAAGAATTAGGATTAAAACTAATTTATAAAAAAAGTTTTAGGGGATTACCAATTTATCCCGTGAAAAAAGCATTTTTTGTTTTAGAGAAAATATAATACGGTAAAAAATTTGGGCATGTAGCTCAGCTGGTTAGAGCACGCCTCTGATAAGGGCGAGGTCCGTGGTTCGAATCCACGCGTGCCCACAAAATTTCATAGGGGCCCGTAGTTTAGTGGTAGAATGCCTCATTTGCAATGAGGAGATCGTGGGTTCGATTCCCACCGGGTCCACAATAAATTAGATTACACAATTATTCTATTAAAAGGTTGATTTTTTTAAGCAAGTTTTAGATAAGTAACTTAATTTTTTATTTTATTATGAAAATTCCAAAACATATTCAAGAAATAATTAATAAGCAAGAATTACATATTTTGTCAACTTCAACAAAAGATGGTATTCCGAATATTATTTATTTGAAATTTCTCAAAGTGTATAATGATAAACAAATTTTAATTGCAAATAATATTTTTTTTAAAACTGAAAAAAATTTACTTGAAAATCCTAGAATCTCTTTTGTTGTATTAGATAAAAAAACAAGAAAATCATATCAAATTAAGGGAACTACTGAGTTTCATAAAGATGATAAAATTTTTGAAGATGCGGTTAAATGGGTTGAAGACAAAAGATCAGGTCCAACAACATATCCAAAATCAGGAGTGATTCTTAACGTTGAAGAAATTTATTGTGGAGCAGAAAAAATTTTTGAAGAATAAAAATTCTGTTCAAGAAATGTTACTTCAAATGAATTTCGTTCTCGATATACACCTTTTTCTCGACTCAAAGGGGCACTGTCTCTTGCTCAGCTTCGTTACGTTCGGGTACGTATAGCAAAGGGATAAAAGGAAAATTGCTCGGCTCAACGAATAGATCTTATATTTAAACTAAATTATACAATAAACATGAAAATAGGAATTATTGGCGCAGGGCGTATAGGCTCGGAACTTTATAGAAGAGCAAAATTTTTAGGTTGGGATATTAAATTTGTATTAAAAGATGATGGAATTTATAAAAACCTATCTGAAAAAATAGACGATATTGAAAAATATCAAGATTATTGTATTGGTTTGGATGTTGCGTTTTTAGCTATTCCAACTTTAGACGATGGTAAAACAGCATTTGATTATATGCGTTCTCTATTAGAGAAAGATATTCCCGTTATAAGTTGCGAAAAAGGAGCATTATCAAATTATTTTTCTGAACTGGAAAAAGAGTTGGATAAAATAGGTTACAGCGCTACGGTTGGTGGCGGCACAAGATTATTAAGATATTTAGAAGAAAGAATTAGTCCAAAAGTTGAGCAGATACATGCTGTTGTTAACGGAACATTAAACTATATTTTTGATGAGATTTCAAAAGGAAAAAGTTTAGCAGAAGTAGTCGAAGAAACAAAAAAACTTGGCTATACAGAACCTAAAGCGGAAAGCCCTTTTGAAGTTATAAATAAAGAATCCACAGAAGATGTTCTTATGAAGTCTTCAATTCTGTTCAATATTTGTTTTCGTAGATTTACTTCAAAACGCATGAAAGCAAAAAATGTAAAATCTTATAAAATAGAAGAATCAGAATTGAAAAGATTAATTAAAGAATCCAATAATAGAAGATGTATAGTCTCTATTAGAAAAGAAGATAATGAAGAAGATATAATTGGAGGTTTTAAATATCAAATAGATGATTGGATTATTTCTGCAGGTTTTAAGAATATAAATGAGAATCCTTTGTTTTTACAATTAGTACCTAATGGAGTTAATAATTCTGTATTGATTTATGAAGGAAGACATGGAATTGATGGAACTTATAGATTAAGCGGGCAAGGCGCAGGAGCAAGACCAACAACTTCATCAATGATAAAAGATGCTATTAAACTTTTTAAAAAATAATTTTAAAATGAAAGAAAAAAATATGCGAGTGTGTCCTGTTGAAATTGCGGGAAGCCTTGATAACATATTCAGAAAATGGATTCACAATCCAAAGAAAATTCTAGGAGAATATGTCAAAGAAGGAATGATTGTCTTAGATATTGGATGCGGTTCAGGACTTTTTTCAAGAGAAATGGCTAAGATGATTGGTAGGTCTGGTAAAGTTATTGCCGCAGACTTACAGGAAGGGATGCTTGAGAAATTAAAAGACAAGATTCAAGGGACAGAAATTGAAAGAAGAATTAAATTGCATAAATGCGAAGAAGATGAAATAGGTATTTCAGAAAAAGTTGATTTTGTTTTGGCTTTTTGGATGCTCCATGTGATTCCTAATCAAGAAAAATTCTTCGAGGAGATAAAATCCATATTAAAGTCCAATGGAAAAATTTTTATTATAGAGCCGAAGTTTCATGTTTCAAGACAAGCATTTGAAGAAGCCATAAATAAAGCTGAAAAAATAGGATTTAAACCTATCGAAAAACCAAAAGTGTTTTTAAACAGAACAATGGTTTTGAGAAAATAGATTTTTTATACTTCATAATAATAACTCTTGACAAACCTTTTTCTTTTGATAAAATTAAAACAGAATTTATGAGAAAACAAAAAATTGCAAATTTTAAAGGGAGCGGTTAAATTTTTCTGAGAATTTTAAAATCTTAGAAAAATCGCTTTCAAAGCGGTTTTTTGTTTCAAGATTTTGTTTGAAAGAAGTTCTTTTAAAATTGAATACGGTAAAATAAACAATTAAAATCTGTGTCGTAGTCGAGTACATAATCATGTGCTCTGATAGAATATTGGCAAATGGTGGATGCCTAGGGACCGGAAGACGATGAAGGACGTAGGGTGCTTGCGATAAGCCTCGGGGAGGTGGTTACCAACCTTTGATCCGAGGATTTCCGAATGGGGAAACCTACGAGCGCAAAACGCTCGTACCGAGTACATAAAATGTGCTCGGGGTAATACCTGCTGAAGTGAAACATCTCAGTAAGCAGAGGAAAAGAAAAAATTTTTTATTCCCTTAGTAGCGGCGAGCGAAAAGGGAAAAGCTCAAACCGAATACATAATTTATTATATGTTCGGGGTTGTAAGGAGATAACGTCGGGAGTCGAGTAAATAAAATTTTATTTACTTTGTTCCTGAGGGAGAACATTTAGATGAAATTTGGTTAGGAGAATTACTCTGGAAAGAGAAACCATAGAAGGTAATAGTCCTGTATCTGAAAATCATTTCACGCTCCTTGTTATCTTTCTTGAGTACCTCAGGAAATGAAAGCCCTGAGGGAAACAAGCTGAACTATCTAGCTAAAGCTAAATACTATCCGGTCACCAATAGTGAACTAGTACCGTGAGGGAAAGGTGAAAAGTAGGGGGGTAACCCCGGTGAAATAGAACCTGAAACCATTTTGCCTACAAAGAGTCAGAGCTGAGCATATAGATTTTCTGTATGTTTGGTGATGGCGTGCTTTTTGCAGAACGAGCCAACGAGTTTTCTTGCCACTTTTATTTAAGTGCTTCTAGCACGAAGGTATAGTGAAAGCGAGCGTTAATAGCGCGTTTAAAAAAGTGGCGGGAAAGACCCGAAGCCAAGCGAGCTTGCCATGGACAGGGTGAACCTTGCAGAAATGCGAGAGGAGGCCCGAACCTGTGAGCCGTGCAAAACTCTAGGATGATCTGTGGTAAGAAGTGAAAAGCTAAACGAGCTTGGGAATAGCTGGTTCTCCCCGAAATAACTTTAGGATTAGCCCGGTTGATATACATGCTAAAGGGGTAGAGCACTAGATGATTTATCGTGGGATTTTCTCAGGTAAACCAACTAAACTCCGAATACTATAGCATGTGAGCCGGAGTTAGACTGTGGGGGCTAAGCTCCATAGTCAAAAGGGAAACAGCCCAGATCTTTATCTAAGGTCCCTAAATTTGAGCTAAGTGTTAAACAAGGAAGTATTTTTTCCTTGACAGGTAGGAGGTTAGCTTAGAGGTAGCAATCCTTTAAAGAGTGTGTAATAACCCACTATCCTACTGAGTATATAACTTGTTATGTGTTCAGAAGGAAAGAGTGCGCCGAAAATTTATCGGGACTTAAGTTCAGTACCGAAGATAAGACTGAGTACATAATTTTATTATGTGCTTGGGGTAGGGGAGTATTCGTAGTGCAATGAAGCCCATTCGTAAGGATAGGTGGAGCGCTGCGAAGTAAGAATGTTGGCATAAGTAACCACAAGGCGTCCGAGATCGGCGCCCGCCAAAAGCTTAAAGTTTCCTTGGCAATGTCAATCAGCCAAGGGTTAGGCGGTCCTAAGGCGTAATTGAAAGATGAAGCCGATGGATAGCCGGTTAATATTCCGGCCCACTTATTAGATAAACTCAAGAGGACGAAGAGTAGTACTTTGAGCGTATTATTGGATTTTCGTTGGTGATATAAGGACCATCCAAGTGTCACCAAGATTTTTTCCTTCGGGAAGGAAAATTCAAAAGAGCACTCTTCCTAGAAAATTCTTGACTATACTATCTAATAGGTTCCGTACCAAAACCGACACAGGTAAGCAGGTGTAAATGCACCAAGGCGAACGGGTGAAAGCTCCTAAAGGAACTCGGCAAACAAGTGGTCGTAACTTCGGAATAAGACCTCCCTATGAGATAGCAATATCTCACAGGGCGCAGCGAAAGTTCTCTTAGCGACTGTTTATCAAAAACATAGGTCCCTGCTTCAACTTATAAAAGGATGTATAGGGGCTGAGGCCTGACCAGTGCTGGAATGTTAATGTTGTCGGTCGAGTGCATAATTTTATGCGCTTGAGCTGAGCGACTGAAGCACCAGTGAACGTCGGCGATAACTATAATCGTCCTAAGGTAGCGTAGTCCCTTGTCAGGTAAGTTCTGACCCGCATGAATGGCTTAACGACTAAGAGGCTGTCTCTAGGAGTTGCCCGGTGAAATTGCAATAAGGGTGAAGATGCCCTTTACCTGCGGCTAGACGGAAAGACCCCGGGAGTTTTACTGTAAGGTAATATTGAGTTTTGAATTTAGATGCATAGTGTAGTGGGGAGGCTGTGAAACCTTGCTTTCGGGCAGGGTGGAGCCGTCAATGAAACACCCATCTTCTAAGTTTTTAATTCTAACTCGGTTGTAAGACAACTGGGAACAGTGTTACCCGGGCAGTTTAGGTGGGGTACTTGCCTCCTAAAAGGTAATGGAGGCGTTTAAAGGTCAGCTAGCTCCGGATGGAAATCGGAGTGATAGGGCAAAGCTAAAAGCTGGCTTTACTGCAAGAGGGATAACTCGCGCAGTTGGGAAACCAGAACTTAGTGAACCGACCGTGGTTAATAGAAACACGGAAGATTATCAGATAAAAACTACCCCGGGGATAACAGGCTAGTAGGGCCCGAGAGTCCATATCTACGGCCCTGTTCGGCACCTCGATGTCGGCTTATCCTATCCTGGGACTGAAGAAGGCCCCAAGGGTTTGGCTGTTCGCCAATTAAAAGGGTACGCGAGCTGGGTTCAAACCGTCGTGAGACAGGTTGGTCCCTATCTACCGCAGGCGTTGAACCTTGAGGAGAGTTTGGGATAGTACGAGAGGACCTCCCAGAACTAACCTCTGGTGTATCAGCTGTCTTGCCAAAGGCACTGCTGAGTAGCTAAGTTGGGTTTCGATAAGAGCTGAAAGCATCTAAGCTCGAAGCCAACTCCAAGATTAGGGTTCATAGATTCCTCAGAGAATATGAGGTTGATAGGCTCTAGGCGTAAGGGCAGTAATGTCTTAAACCAAGGAGTACTAATCAATCATTACCTATCAGAGCGCATAATTATATACTCGATTGGAAAAATACGACATAGGTTTTAATTGTTTATTAATGAATGTTTTAAAAATTGTAACTATTATAAGGGAGCTATACTGAGAGTGCTCCACCTGTTTCCATTCCGAACACAGAAGTGAAATCTCTCAAGGCTGATGATAGTAGGTTTTTCCTGCGAAAGTAAGTAGCTCTCTTATAATGGTTACAATTTTCGTTAAAGACGTAATAAAATAAGCGTCTTTTTTTAATTGTTAAAGTGTATTATACTAAATATTGATTGTTACATTGCTGCGTGATTGTTGATTATTTAACAATGCAATAATTTAATTATGACCATTATTTCTAAAATTATTTTAGTCATTTTAATATTTTTATTCCTCTTTTCCTTAAGTTTTTTTCAAAAACATATCAAAAATTTTTTTTATTCCATATCCTTGCCAATAGAGAAATTTTTATGGAAAACAGGGAGAGAAATTGAGTTAATTTTTGGAGCTAAAAAACTAAAAACAGAAAATAAAGATTTAAAACTAAAAAACCAAGAATTACTCAAAAATATTATAGATTTTCAAGCTTTTAAAGAAGAGAATGAAATTTTAAGAAAAGCTTTAAAAGTAGGGTTGGAAAAAGAATTTGAATTAATTTTTGCAGATATTATCGGAAAAGATATTTTCCAAGATTATATCTTGGTTGATAAAGGCTCAGAAGATGGAATTTCGGCAAATCTTTCGGTAATTACCGCAGAAAAGGTTTTGGTTGGCAGAATTGATGAAGTTTATAAAAATTTTTCAAGAGTAATTTTAATTTCGAATTCTCAAATTACTATTCCTGCAAAAATTTTGAATAAGGAGACAAAAGTATTAGTAGAAGGAAAAGGTAATGGACAAATTTTTATCGATTTTATTCCTTTAGATTTTGAAGTTTCAAAAGGAGATGTAGTCTTTACGTCCGCGAAAAAAACTCTTCCAAAAAAACTCCTGATAGGTGTTTTAAAAGAAATTAAAAAAGAAGATATTAAATCTTTTCAACGAGCTCAAATCACTCCTTTTTTTAATATTTCTAAAACAGACAAAGTATTTATTATTAAGAATTTTTAAAAATGGCTAAAAATTATAAACTAATTCTTTTAGAAATTTTATTTTTCTATTTTTTAGCAGTATTTCAAATGAGTTTTTTGCCACATTTTAATTTTTTTTTAAAATGGCAAATATCCTTTAATCTTATTTTGTTTTTTGTAATTTTGATAAATTTTTTAAACAAAGCTGATAGTTTTTGGGGATTTGAAGCAGGTTTTTTAGGTGGATTCTTTTTAGATGTTTTTTCTAAATCTCCTTTACCTTTGTCAATTTTATTTTTTTTGATTTTAATTTTTTTTATAAAAAAAATTCTTCGTGATTTTAGAACTACAATAAAAAAAAATTTGATTTTGTTTTTCTGTTTTGTTTTGTTATTTTCTGCAACTTTTTATAATTTTTTCTTAAATTTTGTTTTAAAATTATGAGGTTTTCTTTT